>Ga0070741_10001107_pt1 | contig 86163 bp, 84 predicted proteins | sample Coa_R1_4_FD_66440 | JGI IMG/M metagenome (GOLD analysis project Ga0070741, IMG submission 66440) | Surface soil microbial communities from Centralia Pennsylvania, which are recovering from an underground coalmine fire - Coalmine... | ecosystem: Environmental > Terrestrial > Soil > Unclassified ... | reverse complement strand
ACCGCAGCAGCCGGTCCTCGGCCGGGTCACGGTGGTGGACCACCACGAAGAAGGCCGCCGCCATCGCCGAGATGATGATCCCGCTGATGATCGTCGCGACGAGCAACTCGACGAGGGTCATGCCTTCTTCGTTCCGAAGGCGTTCCCTGAGGGTCATGGCTCAGTGCTCCAGGTGTCGACGGAGACGGCCCGCCCAATCGACTGGTCGTCGTAGATCTTCACGTGCGCCCGGACTAGCGAGCTGCTGTCGGGGCAGGGGTTCGTCGTGACCGACGCGGGGCAGACCGACAGCAGCACGTCGCGGTAGAACTGCCCGGCCGGTACGAACGTCGGCGTGCAATCCACCCGCAAAGCCACGCTGGAGTTGTTGGCCGTGAGGCTGTCAGTCGACGGGAAGGAGTAGGAGGAGCACGAGCCGACGTAACCCTGCGTCGTCGACGTCCGGAGTTTGGCGATCGCCGCATCCATCGCGCCGTCGGCGTCGTAGTCCTTGCTGCGCTGCGCGGCGAGTTGGTTCGTGGCGGTCAGGGCCGTGGTGGAGTAGTTCAGGAGCCCGACCACGGTCAGGCCGGCCAGCGTGAGGAAGGCCAGCGTGATGACCAGGATCGTGCCCCGCTCATCTTCGGCGCGCTGCTTGATCTTGAGCTTCATGGCTTTCTCACCGTGAGGACCACCTGGGCCTGGCCGGCGTGCGTCGCCGTCGAAGAGGCGGTCAACCGGATCTGCTGCATCGAGGACGTCGTGTTGTTGCAGGCGGACGGTGTTGTCAGCGGGGTGACCTGAACGGTGTAACCGCTGATCACCGAAGAACTCGACGTGACGCACCAGGCGTTGGCGGGGGCGTTGCGGACCTGGAGCTTGATCTCCTCGGCCCGCTGGCGGACGACCGTGTCGGCCGTCGCCGAGTTCCGGTGGCGGTCGGACCCGACGGCGAGCGTTCCGAGGCCGGACGTCAGACCCACCACCGCGGTGGTCAGGATGACGAGGGCGACGAGGACCTCCACCAGCGTCATCCCCGCTTCGGAGGCGAGGCGCTGTCTCATCCGATGTTCGTCTGACCGAAGATGCCATACATGGCGCTGACCAGGGCAATGGCAACGAAGCCGACGACGATACCCATGAACAGGATCACGGCCGGCTCGAAGAGGTTCGTGAAGCGGGTGATCTTGAAGTCGAGCTCTGTGCCGAAGTAGTGCGCCGAGGTCTCGAGCTGGTCATCGAGCGTGCCGGTCTCTTCACCGACGCGGATCATCTGCCTGGCCGCCCCTGGGAAGAGATCCGCGCGGGAGATCGGGCCAGCGAGGCCTTCGCCCCGCATCATCTCCTCGCGGACCTGATCGAGCTTCCGACGGTAAACGATGTTGTTCGTGCCCTCGGTGGTGACCGCCAGGGCGTCGGGCAGCGGTACGCCCGCACGGACCATCGAGCTGAGAGTCCGGCAGAACCGTTCAATGATCGCGGTGCTGAGCAAGTCGCCGATGACCGGCAACTTCAGGATCGTCCTGTCCCGATACTCACGGCCCTTCGGCGTCCGTGGCGCGAAGCCGAGGATGAGCCCAACGATCACCAGGCCGGCAACGAGCAGGTACCAATAGTTGGTCATGAGGTCCGTCACGGAGAGCAGCATCCGCGTCGGCAGCGGGAGCTTGGCGTGCAGCTCAGAGAAGAACTTCTTGAACCGGGGGAGTACGAAAGTGCTGAGCACGACCACCGTGGCGATCGACATCAAGAAGACGACCGCCGGATAGAACAGGGCCGAGGTGATCTTCTTGCGCGCTTCAAGGTCGCGCTCGATGTAGCGGGAGGTCTCATCGAGCGCCTGGGCCAGGTTGCCGGTCAGTTCGGCCGCCTCGAGAACACCGAGGTAGAACGCCGGAAACGCCTCCGGGTGAGATCGAGCCGCGCCCGTGAACGTGGTTCCCGATTCGAGGGACCTGATCATGTCGTCAAGGCATGGGCCCAGGACGGCCTTCTTCGGCAATTCCTCGCGGATGATGCCGAGGGCGTCGATGACAGGGATGCCGGCCCGAAGGAAGACGGCCATCTGTCGGGAGAAGTGCATCAGGTCCTTGCGGGGAACCTTCTTCTTGGTGAGCTCGAACTGCATGATCGACTTCTTCTCTTGTGCTTCTTGCATCGAGAGGTCGCGGTCACGCAGCAGACGGTTGAGGGCGCCGATGTTCTCGGCTTCCTCCAGCCCGGTCACCTGGGCTCCATCCGGGCCGACGGCGACGTAGTTGAACTTCGGCATGTCTGTGGTCCTTAGCTCGCGTAGATGACCCGGATGACTTCGGCGATGCTGGTCGTGTCGTTGGCCACGAGGTTCAGGCCTTCCTGGAGGAGCGTCCGCATGCCCTGGGCGATGGCCATGCGACGGATCTCTTCCTGGGTCGCCCATCCGACGATAAGGCGCTTGATCTCAGGTGTAATCCTCAATAATTCGTATACGCCGATGCGCTCCTGGTAGCCCGTACCGGCGCAAAAGTTGCAACCCTCGCCGATCCAGAACTTGTCCTTGCTCGGCCCGTCCGACTCGAGGTAGAAGGCCAGCTCCTCGTCGGTCGGCTCGTAGGGGACCTTGCAGGAGTTGCAGATGCGCCGGACCAAGCGCTGGCCGACGATGCCGAGACCGGCCGAGGCGACGAGGAAGGCCTCGATGCCCATGTCGAGGAAGCGGTGCACCGCCGCCGCCGTGTCGGTGGCGTGCAGCGAGGAGAGGACCAAATGGCCGGTCAGGGCGGACTGCACGGCGATCCGGGCGGTCTCGGCGTCGCGGATCTCGCCGACGAGGATGACGTCGGGGTCCTGGCGGAGGATCGAGCGGAGGCCGTCGGCGAAGGTGACGCCGGCCTGCTCGTTGATCTGAATCTGGTTGATCGAGGGGAGGATGTACTCCACCGGGTCCTCGATCGTCATGATGTTGCGGTCGGCGGAGTTGATGTCGCCGAGGGTGGCGTAGAGCGTCGTGGTCTTGCCGGAGCCGGTGGGGCCGACGCAGACGACCATGCCGAATGGCGACCGGACGAGCTTGCTCCAGGCCTCGTGGGTGTCGGCGGGCATGCCGAGGTCGGCGCCCTTGTAGAGCGGCCGGCTCTTGTCCAGGAGGCGCATGACGACCTTCTCGCCGAACACCGTGGGGGTGGAGGCGATGCGGACGTCGAGGGCCCGGTTGTCGATCTCGAGCGACGTCTGGCCGTCCTGGGGACGGCGCCGCTCGACGATGTTCATCCCGCCCATGATCTTGATGCGGCTGACCACCGCCGGGCCCATCTCGGCCGGGAGCGTGGTGATGTCGTGCAGAGCGCCGTCGACGCGGAAGCGGACCCGGATCTGCTTGTCCTGGGGCTCGATGTGGACGTCGGAGGCCCGGTCGCGCAGCGCCTGGGCAATGAGGAGGTTGACGACCTTGACCACGGGGGCATCGGCGTCGGCCGAGGTCCCGCCGGCCATGGCCGACACGTGGGTCGGCGCCGCCGCGGTCGGGCGGCGCATGGCGTCGGTGGCGGTGAACGCCTCGACCAGGCCCTCGATGGCGCCGACGGCCCGGTAGGTGGCGTCGATGACCCGGCCCACCTCGGACTGCGAGGCGATCAGCGGGACGATGTTGAGCCGCGTCGTCTCCTGGAGGAGGCGCAGCGTCTGGGGCGTCGGGTCGGCGATGACGACGGAGAGGTCGTTGCCCTCCAGCTTCAGCGGGACGGCCACCAGCTCCCGGGCGACCCGCTCGGGGACCTTGGCCACGGCCTCGGCGGACGGCGACTGGTTGCGGAGGTCGGCCAGCGGAATGTTCAGCTGCTCGGCCAGGGTCTCGGCCAGCTGGCGGTCGCTGATGACGCCGGCGTCGACCAGCAGGGCGCCGAGGCGCTTGCCGGAACCGGTCTGCTGGAGGAGGGCCTCCATGATGGCGCCCCGGGTGACCAGCTGCTTGCGGACGAGGAGCTCGCCGAAGCGGCCGCCCTCCGGCACCACCTGGAGGTCGCGGTCGTCGGTCTTCTCCACCTGGGGCGCCTTGTCGGTGGCCTGGTCGGCGGGGACGGAGTGGAGCTGGTCGGCGCCGGAACCCTCGGGCAGCGGCTCGACCGGCGGGTCCTGACCCTGGTTGCGGAAGGAGAACGCCCGCTTCATCGGGCCACCTCCCCGGCGGCGGCGGTCTCGAACCAGCCGTTCTGCGTGGCCAGGGCCACGGCGGCGACCTGGGAGGTGACCTCGAGCTTGAGGAGGATCGAGCGGATCTGGGTCCGCACGGTGGCCAGTGACACGTAGGACTCCTTGGCGATGGTCGCCGCCTGGTGGCCTTCGCAGATCAGACGGAGGACGTCGCGCTCCCGGGCCGACAGCGCCTCGAAGGGCGCCCGGCGCTTGTCGGCGGCCCGGCGGTGGGCGGCCAGGTCGGCCAGGAGCTGCGTGCGGACGGTGATCGGGGTGACGGTCTCGCCGGCGGCGGCCCGGCGGACCTCGTCGAGGACGCTGCCGAACCCGGCGGCCTTGCTGGTGACGCCGAGGGCGCCGGCCTCGAGGCAGCGGGCCAGCTCCATCCGGTCGGTCGTGCCGGTCAGGACCAGCACTTCGGCGCCGAGGTCCCGCAGGGGACCGATCAGGTCGTAGCCGACGCCGGCGCCGGAGAGGTCGAGGTCGAGGACGACGAGGGTGGGGCGCACCGCGGCCGCCTCGGCCAGCACCTCGGCGAACGAGCCGCAGGGCGCCACCGACGCGGTCAGGCCGGCGGCCCGCAGCGACATCTGGAGGGTCTCGACCAGCAGGCGGTGGTCGTCGACCAGCAGCAGACGGGGGCCGTCGGAGAACGGCGCCGCCGAAGCTTCGGGGGTGGTGAGTGCGATCGTCAACCCTGCTCCTCGGGACTCGCGTCGGGCGAAGTGGCCAACCGGACGGCGAAACGGGACCGCCCGGCCGTGAACCACAGGTCAGCCCCCTGATCGGCCAGGAGCCGGGCGGCGACGAAGAGGTTCATTTCTTCTTCGTCCGCCCTTGAGGTGATCTTGAAGGATTCGGCCTGGATTGCGTCCCAATTCCTGGCCAACAACGGCTCGGGATCCTCCCCCGTCGGTTCGACGACGAGGACGGCGGCGCCGTGGTGGAGCTCGCCCCGGATCGTCACCTGGACGTGGATCCCGCCGGGGCCGGCGGTGCCGCTGATGCCGACCAGCGTCCGCAGGACGGCGGCCACGTCGGCGGCCCGGCCCACGGCCCGCAGCCCGGCGGGCACGGCCGCCGTCACGGTGCGGCCGGCCTTGCGCTCGGCGTGGGTCACGGCCCGGACGACGTCGGCCACGTCGAACGGCTCGATCTCTTCGGTGTGGACGTCGGTCAGCGAGGCCAGCCGGCCCAGGCTGTCGTCGAGCATCTCGCTGAACGAGGCCCGCTGGTCGGCGGGCAGGTTCGGATCGCCCAGCACCCGGGTCGCCCCCTCGATGACGAAGAGCATCGACCGGACGTCGTGGCGGTGGACGGACTCGACCGTGCCCTGCGCCTGGCGCCGGACCCGGTCGGTGAACGAGGCGATGAGGGAGTTGTGCCGCTCCACCTGCTGGCGGCGCACGCCCGACTGGAACTGCCCCCCGACCCACATCAGCGGCACGGCCACGCCCACGAGGCCGAAGACCCGGGCGGCGATGCCCCACAGCCCCGAGCCGATCCCGAGGCAGATCAGGGCCTGGCCGGCACCCAGCGCCAGCGTCCCCAGCACGGCCGGCCGGGGGGGCCGGCCGCTGACCTGGGTGTGGGCCACCGACAGCGTCAGCAGCACCAGCGCCACGACGGCCACCGCCGTGGCCAGCAGGTTGCCCAGCCGGACGGTCTCCGCCGCCGGCGGGCCGGTGACCGTCGCCGCCAGCACGCCGAAGCAGACCCAGATGGCGGCGAACAGCGGCAGGGCCACCAGCAGCGGCGACCACGACGGCGCCTCGGGGGGAGCGGGCAGGTCGGTGCCGGCCGGTCGGGCGGGAGGCAGCGGGGGCAGCGGCCGGCCGGCGATCGACCGGTCGTCGGCGGTGGGGGGGACGAGCGTCAGGCGCCGGCCCGCGTCGGGGCCACCAGACCCCTGCGCCTCCGGTGCACGGCCGATGGCTCCGCTTTCAAACCCCATGAGGTCATCATCGGCAGGTGGGCACATGGGCCGAGCAAAACCGACCCAACTCTTTCCCAACAGAGTCGTAATGCCCGATTTGGGGGCCTTTCGGCCCGAGGGCGGCGGTTTAGCTGAGCGCCGTCTCCGCCGCCGCTCCGCTGGACAGCGCGCCGTGGATCACGTCGAGGATCTCGTCGCCGATCAGCTCGTGGCGCTCGAGCAGGGCGTCCCGCAGCGCCTCGACCACGTGACGATTGTCGGCCAGCATGGCCCGGGCTTTGAGGTGGGCCGCGCCGAGTCGTTCCTCGATGCGTGCTTTGCCCTCATCCGTGGACGCCACCCGGGCCACGATGTTGGCCGCCGAGGGCATCTGGACGGCCTCGTAGGAGAACAGCGTGCCGTCCATGCCCAGCGAGCCGACCATCTGGGCCACCAGCGTCGTGGCCGCCTGGAGGTCGCCGGACGGGCCCGACGAGATCTCGCCGAAGAAGACCTCCTCGGCCGCCAGGCCGCCGAGGGCGATCTCGACCAGGCCCTCGAGCTCGGTCTGCGACTTGAGGAAGCGCTCCTCCCGGTCGGAGTGGGCCAGCAGGCCGAGGGCGTCCTTGCGCTTGATGATCGACAGCACCTCGAGCTTGCGGCTCTTGCCCACCAGCCAGGCCACCGTGGCGTGGCCCGCCTCGTGGGTGGCGATCGTGCGGCGCTCGGCCTCGGTGTACTCCACCGGCTGGGCCAGCCCGATCTCCTCGGTCATCTTGGCCCGCTGCACGTCGGCCCAGCTGAGGTGCTCGCCGCCCCGGCGCAGCGCCCACACCAGCGCCTCGTCGAGCAGGTGCTCGATCATGACCGGCGAGTAGCCCGACGTCATGGCGGCCATCGTGTCGCGCCGGTGGTCGTCGTCGAGCTCGGGCTCGTGGGCCTTGCGGGCCAGGTAGTAGTCGATGATCTCCCGCCGGCCGGAGCGGTTCGGCAGGTCGAAGTAGATCGAGCGGTCGAAGCGGCCCGGCCGCAGGAGGGCGGGGTCGAGGTCGGCGGCCCGGTTGGTGGCCCCGATGACCAGGATGTTGGCGTAGGGGGCGGGGCGCTTGCGGATCTGGCGGCCGGGCGGCAGCAGCCGGTTGACGTGCTCGACGAACCAGTGGCTGACCCGCATCCCGGCCGGCGGGGCGTCGAAGCTCTGGAGCTGGATCAGCAGCTCGTTGACGACGCCGGCGATGCCCTCCCGGCCGTTGGACCCGCCCATCCCGGCCCGGGAGGCGCCGATGGCGTCGATCTCCTCGATGAAGCCGATGGCCCCGCCCTCGGCCCGGGCCGCCTTGCGCAGCGCCTTGAAGTAGGACCGGATCTTCCGGTTGGTCTGCCCGTAGTACATCGACTGGAAGGCCGACGACGACACGAACAGGAACGGCACCGCCGCCTCGCGGGCCATGGCCTTGGCCATGTACGTCTTCCCCGTCCCGGGCGGGCCCTCGAACAGGATGGCCCGGCGGGGCGTGCCGCCCATGCCCTCCTTGAAGGTCTTGTGGGCCAGGAACAGGTTGAGGCTCTTGACCACCTCGTCGACGACGACGGGCATGCCCTTCACGTCGTCCAGCGACGTCTCGATCTCGCTGGAGCGGTAGAGCACGTGGGGGGACCGCCCGGCGCCGAGGAACGGCAGCAGGACGGCGGCCCCGAGGACCACGACCAGCAGCAGCAGCGGCATCGCCTGGGCGATGGCCGGGTTGAGGTGCGGCCGCGTGGGAAAGGCCGACTGCCCGTCGAGGACCCGGTTCCACATCCACACGCAGACGAAGCCGAGGCCCAGCGCGATGCGGAACAGGCGGCGCTGGCGGGACCGCTCCCGGGACCGGGCGACGTCGGCCGTCGCCCCGGTGACCAGGCGGTTCTGCTTCAGGGATTGGAGGTCCATGTGTTGGTGTTCGGCGCGCCCGCCCGCCGTTCCCCGCCACCCCCGGCAGATTCGGGACCGTTAGCCCTCGAAGCGGTATCCGACCCCTCTGACCGTCACGATCCAGCGGGGGTGGTCGGGGTCGTCCTCGATCTTCTTGCGCAGCCGGCGGACGTGCTCGGTGATGGTGGCGTCGGACTGCCAGTTCGACGACGACTCCCACACCTGCTGGAGCAGCTGCTCCCGGGTGAACACCTGCCGGGGCGAGGCGGCGAGGAAGGCCAGCAGGTCGAACTCCTTGGCCGTCATGTCGACCTTCAGCGCGCCGACCGTGACCTCCCGGGTGGTGAGGTCGACGACGAGCCCGTCGAAGACGAGCCGCCGGTCCGGCACCGGCGACTCGGCCGCCTCCCGCCGGGGAGACCGGCGCAGCACCGACTCGATCCGGGCCGACAGCTCGGCGGCCGAGAACGGCTTGACCACGTAGTCGTCGGCCCCCGCCTTGAGGCCGAGCACCCGGTCGGCCTCGCCGCCCAGGGCGCTGACGAGGATCACCGGCACCTCGCTGATCTTGCGCACGTCGCCGAGGACGTCGATCCCGTCCCGCGACGGCATCATCACGTCGAGCAGCACCAGATCGGGCGACTCCGCCTCCACGACCCGCAGCGCCGCCTCCCCGTCCTCCGCCTCGAGGACGTCGTAGCCCTCCATGCGGAGGAGGCGGGACAGCAGGTTCCGCAGCATCGGCTCGTCGTCGACCACGAGCACCCGGCGGGTCATGACGTCACGCTAGCCCTTGCGTCGGTTGAGGAATCTCTCCATCCGTTCCCGCTTCTCGTCGCTCTCGAACAGCAGCGACTGGGCCGCCATGTCGAAGGTGCTGGTGGCCGGGCGGTGGAGCCGCAGGGCCAGCTTGGTCAGCTCGAGGGCCCGCCACGACCGCTCGGCGATGGTGGCCACCATGGCCAGGGCGGCGTCGAGCAGGTCGGCGGGCTCGTGGACGGCGTCGACGAGGCCGGCGGCCAGGGCCCCGGCGGCGTCGAGCGTCTCGCCGAGGTAGAGCATGCGCCGGGCCCGGGGCAGCCCGACCAGCTGGGCCAGGCGCCAGTTGGCCCCCGCCCCGGCCAGGATCCCGAGGCCCAGCTCGGGCTGGGCGAAGCGGGCCCGGGTCGACGCCACCCGGAGATCGCAGGCCATGGCCAGCTCGCAGCCGCCTCCCAGCGCCGGCCCGTCGACGGCGGCGATGGTCGGCCAGCGGTGGGCCTCGAGGCGCTCGAACAGCTTGACGTTGATCCCGGCGAAGGCGTCGTCGGCGTCGCGCGCCACCAGCTCGCCGATGTCGGCCCCGGCCACGAACATCCCCGGGGTGGTGGAGTGCAGCACGAGGACGCAGCGGTCGCGGGCGTGGTCCGACAGCACACCGTGGAGCGCCTCGGTGGTGGCCACGTCGATGGCGTTGCGCTTGTCGGGCCGGTTGAAGCCGACGAGGAGCGCGTCGCCCCGCCGCTGGCAGACGATGGGGCCGCGGTCCTCGACGGGGCCGTCGCTCACGACCCCCGGCGGGGCCAGGCCTCCACGAACTCCTCGGGCTCGAGCCCCGGCTGCAGCTGGCGGCGCCGGATGGCCCGCACGCAGGCGTTCCAGCGGACCACGGCCGAGTCGTCGCCCTGGGGGCGGATGGCGGCGGCGGCGGCGAACTTGTCCATCGCCTCGCAGTAGCGGAGGAAGACGAGGACGGGCGGGGTGTCGAGGTCGAGGTGGGCCCGGGCCTCCCGCTCCAGCACGACCGCCTCGTAATAGGCCCGCTGGTAGGGGTCGGTCAGCTCGTTGACGATCTTCATGGCCAGGTCGACCCGGGGGCGCCGCTCCCGGGGGAACTGGTCGGTGATGGCCAGGATCAGGTCGACCCGGGCCTCCTGGTTCTCGGGATCGACCTGGAGGATGTCGAGGCACACGCTCTCGGCCTCGTCCGGTTCACCGAGCAGCCGGTACCGCTCCGACTTCTTGATGGCGTCGGGGATCGAGTCCTTGGTCAGGAGCCTGAAAGCAAACGAAGAAGGCATCTCCACCTGCCGTCGCATCAGTTGGGGGCGCGGGTCAGCGTAGGACATGATGGGACAAACCCTTCGATCCTCGAGGAGGACCCGGTGGCACTCTCGGTCGGCGACACCATCCCCGACGCCAAGCTCACGACCATCACCGCTGACGGCCTGAAGCCGGTGCAGAGCCGCGAGGTTCTGGGGACGGGCAAGGTCGTCCTCTTCGGGGTGCCGGGCGCCTTCACGCCCACCTGCTCCGACCACCACCTCCCCGGTTTCGTCATGCAGGCCGACGAGATCCTGGCCAAGGGCGTCGACCGCATCGCCTGCATCGCCGTCAACGACCCCTTCGTCATGCACGCCTGGGGCAACGCCCAGGGGACGGGCGACAAGATCCTCATGCTGGCCGACGGCAACGGCGACTTCGCCGCCGCCACCGGCCTCTCGCTCGACCTGACCGGGCTCGGTCTCGGCGTCCGCTGCCAGCGCTACGCCGCCATCCTCTCCGACGGCGTCGTCGAGGAGCTCTTCATCGAGCCGAACGCCGGGGCGGTCGACGTGAGCGGGTCCGACAAGGTCCTGAAAGCTCTGTAAAGGCTCAGAGAGGAACTCCGAAGCGGAGGCAGGAGCCAAAGCCACACCCGGCGAAACCAAGGGGCGAGCTGTCCGGATTCACACGGTTCGCACGGAAAGGCCGGGATGGCAGGCATGGAGACAAACGTGCAGCAGGCCGACTGGTGGCGCCGGCTCCTGGCGCTGGTGGTCGACACCGCCGTGCTCTGGATTCCCATGTGGGCCTTCACCCGGTCGATGGACCGGCCCGTCCGCCTCCTCATCGCCACGGTCGTCGGCGTCGTCTACTTCGCCCTGCTCAACGGCGGGGTGAAGGGCCAGACGCTGGGCAAGATGGTGTGGGGGGTGCGGGTGCGCGACGCCGCCACCGGCGGCCCGCTGGGCCCGGCCAAGGCCGCCGTGCGCTACCTGGCCCCGGCCCTGCTCTCGATCGTGACCTTCGGTCTCATCTGGCTCCCCGACGGCCTGTGGCTGTTCTGGGACCGCCGCCGGCAGACGCTGCACGACAAGGTCGCCGGCAGCGTGGTGGTCATGGCCTGACCGGAGGTCCTCAAGGCCCGGCTCCCCAGCCGACGCCGGTCGGCCCCTCGCGGGCCGGCCGGCACCCAATCTCCACTCCACACGCTGGTAGACGCCGCGGATCGGCCGCCCGGGGAGGGCGGCCGAACCGCGTCCGGCGGGCGTGGGAGCGGCGGGCCGAACGGGTACAAAGGGGGGCATGGCCGACGTGACGTTCTTCTTCGACCCCGCCTGCCCCTGGACGTGGCGGGCCTCCCGCTGGCTGACCCTGGTGGCCGACAGCCGGGGGCTGGCCGTCGGGTGGCGGCCCATGAGCCTGTGGATCCTCAACGACCGCCAGGTCGACGACGAGGACAAGCGGAGGCGCCTCCAGGCGTCGCACCGCTGGCTCCGGGTGGCCGCCGCCCTCGAGGCCGGCGGGCGCCAGGCCGACATCGCCCGGCTCTACACCGCCACCGGCGACCTCGTCCACGAGCACGGCACCCGCCTGGACGACGCCCTGACGGAGCACGTGCTGCGGGACTGCGGCCTGACCGACCTGGGCCCGGCCCTCGACGACGCCGCCCTCGACGGCGCGGTCGGGTCCTCGACCGAGGCCGCCCTGGCCGCCGCCGGCCCGGGCGTGGGCTCGCCGGTCCTCCTGCTGGCCGGCGCCGAGCGGGGGCTCCACGGCCCGGTCCTGGGGTCGATCCCCGACAAGGCCCAGAGCCTGGCCCTGTGGGAGGCGGTCGAGGGCGTGGCCCCCATCGCCGACTTCTTCGAGCTGAAGCGCGGCCGTCGCTAACGTAAGCGGTCAATCAACACGGGAACCTTACGGCGTCTCCGCCCCACTATCCAGGGCGGTGGCGCTCGGCCCCGAGCGCCCGGCCGAAGGGAGTCCCACCGTGCGCACCCGTCTCCTCACCGTCCTGGCCGCCTTCTCCCTCCTGATCGTGGCCGCCCCCGCCGCCGGGGCGCTGTCGGGCGGCCCGGTCGAGCACCACTGCAAGGGCTGCCCCACCCAGCACATCGAGCACCACTGCAAGGGCTGCCCCACCGAATCGCCCGACCCGAAGGGCTGACCCCGGACGCGCCGCCGGGCCCGCTCCACAGAGGAGCGGGCCCGGCGTCAGGGGGGATCTCGGCCCGGTGGCCGGGTCAGGCGGCCCCAGGGGTCAGGCGGCCACGGCGGGGACGATGTCGCCGTCGAGGGCCGGCTCGACGAAGGCCGGCTCGTCGGCCGGGAGGCCGAAGAAGGCCAGGGCGGCGGCGGCCAGGATGATGACGGCGCCGACGACCATCGACAGCGTCAGGCCCGACATGAAGGCCGACTTGGCGGTGGCGGCCAGCGTCCCGTTGCCGGTCTGGGCGGCCACGGTCAGCCCACCGGCCAGCGAGGACTTCACCGCCGCGGCGGCCTGGGCGGGCATCCCGACCACGGCCTTGGCCACGTGGGCGGCGTAGTTGGAGGCCATCACGCTGCCGAGGACGGCGATGCCGAGCGAGCCGCCGAGCTCCCGGGTGGTGTCGTTCATGGCCGAACCCATGCCGGCCCGGTTGCGGGGGACGGCCGACATCAGCAGCCCGGTGGTGGGCGACATGGCCAGCGCCATGCCCACCGCCATGACCACCATGCCGCCGGCCACCTGGGCGTAGCTCGGGACGTCGGCCAGCTGGGACAGGATCCCGATCCCGGCGGCCACCAGGACGAGGCCCCCGGCCACGGTCCGGCGGGTGCCGATCCGCTTGGCGATCGTCGGCGCCTGGGGGGCGACGAGGATCATGGCCACGAAGATCGGGCTGGAGCGCAGCGCCGACTCGAAGGTGCCGTAGCCCATGACCAGCTGGAAGAGCTGGCTGATGGAGAAGAAGATGCCCATCAGGGCGAAGAACACCATCGTGAGCGTCAGCGACGACACGCCGAAGGCGGGCTTGCGGAACAGGCGGACGTCGAGCATCGGCTCGGCGGTGCGGAGCTGCCAGGCCACGAACAGGCCGAGGGCGGTCAGGCCGGCGGCCAGGAAGGCCAGCGTCTCGCCCGACAGCCAGCCGTGGGTCGGGGCCTCGATGAGGCCGTAGACGAGGCTGGCCACGCCGGCGGTCGACAGGACGGCGCCGAGGAGGTCGATCCGGCCGCCGTTGGGGTCCTTGGAGCGGGGGATGATGACGGCCCCGACGGCCAGGGCGCCGACGGCCAGGGGGAGGTTGAGGACGAAGACCGAGTGCCAGGAGAAGTGCTCGAGGATGAAGCCGTTGAGGATCATGCCGAGGGCGGCCCCGCCGCCGGCGATGCCGGCCCAGACGGCGATGGCCTTGGGCCGCTCGTGGGCCGGGAAGACGTTGGTCAGGATCGACAGCGTCGAGGGCATGATCATGGCCCCGGCCAGGCCCATCAGGGCCCGGGCGGCGATGAGGGCGCCGGCGCTGCCGGCCACGAAGGCGGCGTAGCCCGAGGCCAGGCCGAAGAGCGCCAGCCCGGCCTGCATGACGCCCTTGCGGCCGAAGCGGTCGCCCACGGTGCTGGTGGTGAACAGGAGGCCGGCGAACACCAGCGAGTAGACGTCCACGATCCACTGCATGGCCGAGGACGACAGGCCGATGCTCTCGGCGATCTTGGGCAGGGCCAGGTTGAGGGCGGTGTTGCCCTGCATGACCAGCAGCAGGCTGGTGCAGAGCACGCCGAGGATGACCCAGCGGCGGGGGTGCGCCTCCGGGTCGGCGGCGAGCTCGAGGGAGCGGGTGTCGCTCATCGGACCTCCAGAACAGACGGGGTGAGTGGCTGTCACACCGTGTTATCGACACTAGTGCCACTTGGCTTGAGTGTCAATCGGCACCCACGACCAGTTTTTTCTGTACGGAGGGGTAGGATGAACGCCATGCCGGGGCTCCGGGAGCGCCACATGGATCGCACTCGAGCGGCGATCGTCGACGCCGCCCTGGAGCTGTTCACCGAGCAGGGGTTCACCGAGACGACGGTCGACGCCATCGCCGAGCGGGCCGACGTCGGGCGCCGGACGTTCTTCCGCTACTTCCCGGCCAAGGAGTCGGTGCTCTTCCACGACATCGACGCCCAGATCCAGGCCACGGTCGACGCCCTGACCGCCCGTCCGGCCGACGAGTCGCCCTTCCAGGCGCTGCTGACCGTGCTGCGGGACTCCGCCGGCCGCTTCAGCGCCGACCTCGACAAGCGCCAGCTGCTGGCCAAGGTGGCCCACGAGTGCGACAACCTGCTCGTCCATCATCGGGCGGTGATCATGCGCCGCCTGGAGGACGAGATCACGACCGAGATCGCCCGCCGGGCCGGCGTGCCGGCCGACGACCTCGGGATCGGGGCGGCGGTGGCGGCGATCCTGGCCGCCTACGGGTCGGCGGTGCGGCGGTGGATCCTGCGGGGGGCCAACGAGCCGCTCCAGCCGCTGGTGGACGAGGCGCTGGCCGCCGCTCAGGAGGCGCTGTCGAGCGGCTGATGCCGGCCGGCGCCGTCGCCGTCGGCGGTCCCGGCCCCGTCGGGCGCCCCGGCGTCGACGAAGCGCAGCACCCGCTGGGGGAAGGGGATCTCGATGCCGGCCTCGTCGAGCGCCCGCTTGGCGGCGATGGCCACGGCACTGCGGACCCGGCGGGTGGTGGCCTGGTCGGGGGCGTGCCAGTAGAGCAGGTCGACGTTCACCGACGACTCGCCGAAGTCGGTCACGTTGACCTCGGGGGCCGGCCGGCCGTGGACGCCCTCCACCGTGCGGACGGCCTCGAGCAGGCGGGCGGCGGCCTCCTCGAGGTCGGCGTCGTAGGCCAGGCCGATCGTCAGCTTGGTCCGGCGCCGGCCCAGCACGGTGTAGTTGACGATCGGGCCGTTCAGGACCTTGGAGGCCGGCAGGAACACCCGTTGCCCGTCGTAGCTGCGGAGCACGACGGTGCGGAAGTTGACGTCCTCCACCCGGCCGTGATGGTCGTTGGTCTCGATCTGGTCACCCCGGCGGAAGGGCCGGCGGGTCTGAAGCAGGACGCTGGCGATCAGGTCGGCCAGCATGCTCTGGGCGGCCAGGGCCACGGCGATCCCGCCGATGCCGACGGCGCCGATCAGCGGACCGAGCTGGATGCCGAGCAGGCTCAGGGCGTAGAAGAAGGCCACCCCGGCCACCACCAGCCGGGCGAACCGGCCGGCCACGACCACCGCCTGGTGTTCGAACTCGTCGGCGTGGAGCCGGCGCTGCAGCGCCCGCCGCAGGAGATGGGCGGCCAGCAACCCGGCCAGCACCACCACCCCGGCCTCGATCCAGTCGGCCGGCGTCAGGCCGCGGGTCACGACCCCCGACTTCGTGGCGGCGGCGGCGAGTGTGACAGAAACCACGAACGTTCCTTACCCCAGTCGGGGGAAATACGAAGATGGACCGATGCCCTCCCCCACCATCCTCACCGACGACGACCTGCCCGCCTTCGCCGCCGGGCTGGGCCTGCCGGGAATCTTCGACGTCCACGCCCACTTCATGCCCGAGCGCATGCAGGAGGCGGTGTGGGCCCACTTCGACGAGCTGGCCGACCCGCCGTGGCCCATCCTCTACCGCTTCGACGAGGACGAGCGCGTCGCCCGCCTGGCCAAGCTGGGCGTCACCCGCTACACCGCCCTGGCCTACGCCCACCGGCCCGGCGTGGCCGCCTGGCTCAACGACTACACGCTGGCGCTGGCCGCCCGGAACCCGGCGGTGGTGCCGACGTTCACCCTCTACCCCGAGGACGGGGTGGCGGAGTACGTGGCGGCGGCGCTGGCCGCCGGCGGGCAGTGCGTCAAGGTCCACATGCAGGTCGGGAAGTTCTCCATGCTCGATCCCCGGCTGACCGAGGCCTGGTCGCTGCTGGAGCGGGCGGGGACCCTGATGGTGCTGCACCTCGGCGCCGTCGACGACGGCTCGGGGGGTGAGGAGTTCTGTACGGCCTCGCACCTGTGGCGGCTGCTCGACCGCCACCCCGGGCTGCGGCCGGTGGTGGCCCACCTGGGGGCGCCGAACACCGCTCGCGACCTCTTCGACCGGGCCGGCGAGGTGCCCGAGCTGCGCTTCGACACGGCCGGGGCGGTGGTGGCGACCGCCCAGATCTGGACCCCGCCGGACTGGCTCGGCGAGCGGCTGGCCGAGTTCGGCGACCGCATCCTGTTCGGCTCCGACTTCCCGACGATCCCCTTCCCCGTCGCCCACCAGGTGGCGGCGCTGGCCGGCTTCGGCCTCGGCGACGACTGGCTCCGCGGCGTGCTGTGGCACAACGCCGCCGCCCTCTTCGGCCCCGGGAGCCCGTAGGGGCGGGGCGTCAGCGGCCCGGCGCCGGGGCCGGGGCCGGGGCCGGGCCGAAGAAGGCGAAGCCGCCGCCGGTGCGGGCGGCGATGTAGCCGTGGACGGCGGCGACGAGGGCGCCGGGGTCGAGCGGCCGGCCGGGTGAGCCGGGGACGACCACCTGGGTCGACCCGTCGGCCGGGTCGAGGTGGAGCAGGGCGCCGTCGCCGCTCACGACGTAGGCGTCGCCGTCCTGGGCCAGGACCTGGTGGACGGGCCCGCCGGGGACGGCCTTCTGCCACAGGACCTTCCCGGTGCCGCCGTCGGCGGCCAGCAGGCCGAAGGGCCCGCCGACGAGCACGGCGCCGCCCACGCCGATCAGCTGCATCGGGCCGCCGCTGAAGGCGGTGCCGCCGGTCGTGCCGGCGCTCAGGTCCCGGCCGTCGCCGCAGGGGCAGGGGACGGTGGCGGCGTAGCCGCCCCCGGGGCCGAGCAGGATCACCTGGTTCACCGAGCCGCCCTGGTACACGGCCACGGTGTCGCTGCCGACGGCCAGGAGCCGGAGCTGGGGCGTGGAGATCACGTTCTTCCACACCGGCTTGCCGCTGCGGGCGTTGAGCAGCTCGACGCGCTCCTTGCCGTCGGGGCAGCGCTGGCTCATGACCACGCCGGCCGGACCGGCGGCGATCTCGTCGGCCCGGCAGCCGTCGAGGCCGGGGTGCTCCCACAGCGTCTCGCCGGTGCGGGTGTCGACGGCGTTGGCCACGCCGAACTCGGTGCGGGCGAAGACCACGTCGTCGGCCGGGGCGGCCAGCCCCGGGTCGTAGTCGCCGGGGCCCCGGCCGAGCAGGTTGTAGACGTGGCGGGTCCACAGGACCCGGCCCGACACCGGGTCGATCCCCTCGAGGCTGGCGGCGTGGTGCGTGCGCCAGGCCAGGCGGGAGGCGCTGTGGTGGTAGGCGAGGACGACGGCGGCGTCGGTCACCGCCCAGGCCTCGATGTGGGCGGTGTTCCGGCGGGCGTTGCGCCAGCGGACGGCCCCGGTGCGGGCGTCGACCGCCGTGGCCCGCCACGACCGGTGGGCCACCTCTTCGACGTAGACGACCTCGCCGCGGCCGGGGAGCACGGCGAGGTCGGTGATGCGCCCGTCCGCCTTGACCGTCCAGCCGGCACTGGCGCCGTCGAGCGGCGGGGGGGCCGGGGCGGCGGTGGTCCGGACCGTGGCCGGCGTCCCCAACCGGCGCAGCTCGGCGGCCTGGCGGGCCACCACGACACCGGGCACGGCGACGGCGACGACGACGGCGGCGGCGATGACGGCGGTGCGGCGGCGGACGGGCTTCACGGCCAACAGAATGCGCCAGCCGGCCCCCCCGCTCCTGGGATGGTCGCGCCATCTCCGCACAACCCCCGCCGCGCCGGGCACAATCGGCGGCCACATGGAACTCGCCGACGCCGCAGCGGCCGCCTTCGCCGACGTGACCGGCCGCCCGCCCGAGGGAGTGTGGCGGGCGCCGGGCCGGGTCAACCTCATCGGGGAGCACACCGACTACAACGACGGCTTCGTGCTGCCGGTGGCCATCGACCGCTCGGTGGTGGTGGCGGCGGGCCGGCGGGGCGACGGCGTCCTGCGGTGCTGGTCGACCGGCGACCGGTCGGAGCCCGTCGCCCGGCCGCTGTCGGAGGTGGGCCCGGGCACGTCGACCGGGTGGTCCGCCTACGTGGAGGGCGTGGCCTGGGTCCTGCTCCAGCAGGGCGTGGCGGTCCCCGGCGTCGACCTCGCCATCCACGCCGACCTCCCCGCCGGCGCCGGCCTGTCGTCCAGCGCCGCCCTCGAAGCCGCCGTCGCCCTCGCCCTGACCGACCTGGCCTCCCCCGGAGCGGGCGGGGCCGGACCGGACCGGGTGGCGTTGGCCCTCGCCGGGCAGCGGGCGGAGACCGAGGTGGTCGGCATGCCCTGCGGGCTCATGGACCAGATGGCCGTGCTGTGCGCCCGCGCCGGGCACGCCCTGTTCTTCGACACCCGCACGATGGAGACCGAGCAGGTGCCGTTCGACCCGGCCGCCGCCGGGCTCACGCTGCTGGTCATCGACACCCGGGTGAAGCACCAGCTGGCCGGGTCGCCCTACGCCGAACGGCGCCGGGCCTGCGAGCGGGCGGCCGCCGCCCTCGGCGTGCCGGCCCTGCGCGACGCCACCCTCGACGGGCTGGAGACCGCCCGGGCGGCCGGCACGCTCGACGACGTCACGTTCCGCCGGGCCCGCCACGTCGTGACGGAGAACGCCCGGGTCCTGGAAGTGGTCGACCGCCTCCGCCGGGGCCAGCTCGCCGCCATCGGCCCCGCCCTGGCCGGCTCGCACCGGTCGCTGCGGGACGACTACGAGGTCTCCTGCCCCGAGCTCGACCTGGCCGTCGACACGGCCGTGGCCACCGGCGCCGTGGCCGCCCGCATGACCGGCGCCGGTTTCGGCGGTTCGGCGCTGGCCCTGGTCCCGGTGGCCGCCGCCGACGCCGCCGGCCTGGCCGTGGCCGAAGCGTTCACCGCCGCCGGCTTCGCCCCGCCGGCCACGTTCCCCGTCGCCGTCGCCGGCTCCGCCGCCCGGCTGGTCTGAACGCTCCGCCACCAACCGGCGTGCATCCGCCCGTATAGAGCGGCGGAGGAACGCCGGTTTGGGGAGGGGCGGCCGATTCCCGGCCGGCGGGCGGCCGGGGCCAAATTGAGGGTGGGTCGGGTCGATCGAGCCGGGGAGGCGGACGATGCACGACGGGCAGTGGCGCACCGAGGCGGTCGAGCGGCTGGGGATCACCGTTCCGATCGTCGGGGCGCCGATGGGCGGAGGGCCGAGCACGCCGGCGCTGGTGGCGGCGGTGTCGGAGGCCGGGGGGCTGGGGTCGCTGGCCGGGGGCTACCTGGGCCCCGACCGGCTCCGGGCGGACATCGCCGCCGTGCGGCAGCTGACGTCCAGGCCGTTCGCCGTCAACCTGTTCGTGCCCACGCCGTCCGAGCCGGCGCCGGAGGAGATCGAAGCGGCGCTGGCCGCCCTGGAACCGTTCCGGCTCGAGCTCGGCCTGCCGGCCCGGCCCACGGCCACCGGGCCCTGGGCCGAGGACTTCGACGCCCAGCTGGCCGTCGTCGTCGAGGAGCGGGTGCCGGTCACCAGCTTCACGTTCGGCCTGCTGCCGGCGGCGGCCGTCCGGGCCCTCCACGACGCCGGTTCGCTGCTGGTCGGGACGGCCACCACCGTCGAGGAGGCCGTGAGCGTCGAGGCCTCGGGCGCCGACCTGGTCTGCGCCCAGGGCAGCGAGGCCGGCGCCCACCGGGGCACGTTCCTGCCGGCCGGGGCGGGGCCGGGCTACGAGCAGGCGCTCATCGGCACGGTGGCCCTCGTGCCCCAGGTGTGCGACGCCGTCGACATCCCGGTGCTGGCGGCGGGCGGGATCATGGACGGCCGGGCCGTGGCCGCCGTCCTCGGCCTCGGCGCCGGCGCCGCCCAGCTGGGGACGGCCTTCCTCCGCTGCCCCGAGGCGGGGACGGCGGCGCCGTACCGCCGGGCCCTGGCCGCCGCCGCCGAGTCGTCGTCGGCGGTCACGGCCAAGATCACCGGCCGGGCCGCCCGGGGGATCGAGAACCGGCTGATGCGGGCGCTGCGGGACGTGCCCGTCCCCCCCTACCCCGTCATGAACACGCTCACGGCGGAACTGCGCCGCCAGGCGGCCCAGCGCGACCAGCCCGACCTGATGTCGCTGTGGTGCGGCCAGGGCGTGCGGCTGGCCACCGAACTGCCGGCCGGCGACCTCGTCCGCCGGCTGGCCGACGACGCCGCCGCCGCGATCGCCCGCCTGGCCAAGCTGGCCGGCCGCTAGCCCCCGCCGCCCCCGGTCAGGGCGTGGCGCCCGTCCAGCTGCCGAGGCCGGTCACGAGGTCGTAGCCGGGGCCGGCCGGCAGGCCGTTGCTCCCGGCGGTGATGTCGCGGAAGGTGATCGGCGACGGGGCCGAGTAGAGGGCGCCGGCGTCGATCACCCGGCCGGAGACCGCCGCCCGGGCCGCCCACATCGGAGTGGCGGCGCTGGTGCCGCCGAGGACGGTCCAGTGCTGGGCCGTCCGGTAGGAGTCGTAGACCGCCACGCCGCTGCCGGGGTCGGCCACGAGCGAGACGTCGGGGGCGGCCCGCCGGCCGGCGCAGTTGACGGCGGCGTAGCCGGGGTAGGCCAGCTGGGCCGGGTTGGCCGCCTCGTAGGGCGAGCAGCCGCCCCCCGACCCCCGCCAGCCCGCCTCGGCGAAGGTCGGCCGGCCGATGTCGGTCAGGGTGGTGCCGCCGACGGCGATGACGGCCGGCGACGCCGCCGGGTAGCCGGCGCCGGGCACCGACCCGTCGTCGCCCGAGGCGGCGAAGACGCTGACGCCGGCGCGGGCGAAGTGGGCGTCGTAGGCCGACTCACCGGCGAACTCGTCGACCCCGAGGCTGTTGCTGACGTAGCCGGCGTGGGCGGTGGCGTAGTCCTCGGCGGCCACGACGTCGCTCAGCCTGTCGCTGCGGGCCTCGACCAGGAGGATCTTCGCCCCCGGGGCGATGGCGTGGGCCCACTCCACGTCGAGCGAGATCTCCAGCGCCCACAGCTTGTTCTTGGCCGGGTAGGCCTTGCCGCCCTTCTGGTCGACCTTGCGGAAGCACCTGTTGGCCGCGGTGCAGGCCGGCAGGCCGAACCGGGCGCTGAACGTGTTGAGGTCCTTCTCGACGGTCGGGGCGTCGAACGGCGCCACCAGCGCCACCGTCCGGCCGGCGCCGGCGCCGGGGACGGTCGGGAAGCCGTAGGCCGCCTTCACCTGGGCGGGGGTGAGGCCGGCCGGGGCCCCGGTGGCCCGGGGCGTGACGATGTGGGGCCGGTGCACCCGCCGCTCGACGGTGCCGGTGTCGGCCGAGGCGCCGGGGAGCGCCAGGACCGCCAGCCCCAGCGCCAGGGCGGCCGAGACGGCGCCGTTGCGACGCCGGCCTCGACGGCCGGCCACCTTCTGCTGCCCCAGCACGCCAACTGGTTCGTCCCGGAACGGGCAAGTCCTGCCCGATTCGGAGGTTTTTCCCGCCCGACCGCGGACCGGCCGGCGCCGGCCGGGCTAGAGCCCGGCCCGGGCCGGGTCGGTGTCGGTGGGATTGCCGGCGAAGGCCTGGGCGAAGGCCATCCACGTGCGGGCGCCGTCGCCCTCGACGACGAGGTCGCTGTCGGCGGCCAGGCGGCGCTGGGTGACGACCAGGGCGAAATCGAGGGCGGAGCCGGTCACCCGGTCGGGGGCGTCGGACGGGCCCCATTCCCACCGCCCGCCGTCGGGGGCGGTGAGCTCGACCCGCAGCGGCGTCCCGGGCGGCTCCAGCCCCCGGTTGCGGTAGCTGAAGGGCCGGGCCCGGATGCCGATGTCGCAGACGTGGCGGATCCGGACCGTGACCGGTCGCTTGACGGCGAGGGCGTCGGCCACGTCCTGGCCGTGGGCCCACGTCTCCATGATGCGGGCGGTGATCGACGAGGCCACCGCCATGTCGGGCCCGTACCACGGCACCCGCACGCCCTCGGGGGCGGCCAGGGCGGCGGCCACCAGCCCCCGCCGCTCGGCGGTGAAGCGGTCGAGCAGCTCGGCACCGGTGATCCCCCGCCCGACGGCCAGCGTGGCGGCGACGTAGCCCTCGATGTCCTTCACCGCCTCGGCCCGGGCGGCCCGGAAGGCGTCGGGGTCGGCGATCGACTGGCGGGCGGCGCCGTCGAAGAACGTGAGATGGGACAGCTGGTCCCGCACCGTCCAGCCCGCCGCCGGGGTCGGCCGGTCCCAGTCGGCCTCGGAGAGGCCGGCCAGGATGGCGCGGAGGTCGTCGTGCTCGGCCAGGGCGTCGGCCGTGATCGTGGCCAGGTCAGCCATCGGAGCCCCCGGCGTCGTCGTCGCCGGTGATCACGGCGATCACCTGGTCGATGTCGACCTGGCGGCCGACCTCGACGAGGATCTCGGCCACCGTCCCGTCGCCCCCGGCGCCGATGGTGTGCTCCATCTTCATGGCCTCGATGACGACGATCGGGTCGCCCTTGGCCACGGTGTCGCCCGGCGCCGCCAGGATCTTGACCACGGTGCCGGGCATGGGGGCCACCAGCGAGCCGGACGGGCGGTGGGCGTCCTTGGCCGGGAACCGGTCGACGGGCCGGAACACCGCCGACCCCAGCGCCGAGTCGACGTGGACCGAGTGCTGGTAGCGCCGCACGGTGAAGCGGCGGCGGATCCCGTCGACGACGAGCTCCACGCGGTCGGGCCGGGCGTCGAGCAGCGTGACCGCCTGGTCCTCGCCGTCGACGGTGAAGACCGGTGAACGCCCGAGCCGGTAGCCGACGGCCAGCTCCACGTCGCCGGCGGCGAAGCGGCGCACGGCGGGCGGGCCGGGGTTGTTGCGGAACCCCGACCGCACCGACCGCAGCACCGGCGCCGCCTCCCGGGCGCCGGCCTGGGCGGCCAGGGCGGCGGCCAGGGCGTGGAGCCGCAGGGCCGGGGACTCGAGCGCCGGCGCCAGGAGCTCCTCCGGCGGGTGGCGGTCGAGGAAGCTGGTGTCGGCCTTGCCCCCCAGGAACTCCTCGTGGTCGAGGACGGCCAGCAGCAGGTCGCGGTTGGTGCCGACGCCGTGGAGGCGGGCCCGGCGGAGGGCGTCGACCAGCAGCCGGGTGGCCTCGGCCCGGGTCGGGCCGGTGGCGATGACCTTGGCCAGCATCGAGTCGTAGTCGGTGCCGATCACCGAGCCGGCCTCGACCCCGGAGTCGACCCGCAGGCCGGGCAGGGCGGGGAACTCGATGGCCTCCACCCGCCCGGTCTGGGGCTGGTAGTCGCGCAGCGGGTCCTCGGCGTAGAGGCGGACCTCGACGGCGTGCCCGGTGATGGCGGCGGCGTGGACCTCGGGCGGCAGCGGCCGGCCCTCGGCCACCGCCAGCTGGAGCCGGACCAGGTCGAGGCCGGTGACCAGCTCGGTGACGGGGTGCTCGACCTGGAGGCGGGTGTTCATCTCCAGGAAGTAGAAGGCGCCGTCCGGGCCGAGCAGGAACTCGACCGTGCCGACGCCGTGGTAGCCGACGGCGGCCGCGGCGGCGATGGCCGCCGCCCCCATGCGGGCCCGCAGGTCGGGGTCGACGGCCGGCGACGGCGCCTCCTCGACCAGCTTCTGGTGGCGGCGCTGGACGGAGCAGTCCCGTTCGAAGAGGTGGACGACCGTGCCGTGGTGGTCGCCCAGGACCTGGACCTCGACGTGGCGGCCGGGCGACACGTAGCGCTCAAGGAACACGGCCGGATCGCCGAAGGCGGCCGCCGCCTCCCGGGCGGCGTCGGCCACCGCCCCGGGCAGTTCGGCCGCCGAGGCGGCCAGGCGCATGCCCTTGCCGCCGCCGCCGGCCGAGGCCTTGACCAGCAACGGGAATCCGACCCGCTCCCCCGCCGCCAGCACCGACTGCTCCCAGGCGGCGCCGTCGACGGCGGCCTCCGCCGCACCGGCGCCGCCGGCCGCGCCCGGCGCCCCCGGCGGCGGCGTCAGCGTCGCGCCCGGCACGACCGGCACACCGGCCGCCTCCATCAGGCGGCGGGCCTCGATCTTGGAGCCCATCGACTCCATGGCCGCCGGCGGCGGCCCCACCCAGATGAGCCCGGCCTTCATGCAGGCTTCGGCGAAGCCGGCGTTCTCGGCCAGGAAGCCCCACCCGGGGTGGACGGCGTCGGCGCCGGTGGCCTCGGCGGCGGCCAGGATCTGCGCCGTGTCGAGATAGCCCCTTGCTCCGTCCAGCGCCACGGCGGCGTCGGCCTCGGCCACGAACGGCGCGCCGGCGTCGGGGGGCGAGTAGACCGCCACGGTGCGGATGCCGAGCTCCCGGCAGGTGCGGAACACCCGCCGGGCGACCTCGCCCCGGTTGGCGACGAGCAGCGTACGGATCGGGCCGTTGCCAGTCATTGCCGCGCTCCTACATCCGGAAGACGCCGAAGCCCCGCCGGCCTTCGACCTTGTTGGAATGGATGGCCGACAGGCACACGCCCAGCACGTCGCGGGTGTCGCGGGGGTCGATGATGCCGTCGTCGTGGAGGCGGGCCGACAGGTACATGGCCAGCGACTCGGCCTCGATCTGGTCCTCGGTGGCCTTGCGGCGCTTGGCGTCCTCCGCCTCGTCGAACTCCCGGCCGGCGGCCAGGGCGGCCTGGCGGGCCACGATCGACATGACGCCGGCCAGCTGCTCCGGCCCCATCACCGCCGTCTTGGCGTTGGGCCAGGCGAAGAGGAAGCGGGGGTCGTAGGCCCGCCCGCTCATGCCGTAGTTGCCGGCGCCGTACGACGCCCCCATGAGGATCGTGATGTGGGGGACGGCGCTGTTGGCCACGGCGTTGATCATCTTGGCCCCGTCCTTGATGATCCCCCGCTGTTCGAAGGCCGTGCCGACGATGTAGCCGGTGGTGTTCTGCAGGAAGATCAGCGGCGTGTCGGACTGGTTGGCCAGCAGGATGAACTCGGTGGCCTTCTGCGACTCCTCGTTCTGCAGCACGCCGTGGGCGTTGGCCAGCACGCCGACGCGGTAGCCGTGGATGTGGCACCAGCCCGTCACCAGCGCCGGGCCGTAGAGCGGCTTGTACTCCGAGAACTCCGACCCGTCGACGATGCGGGTCAGCACCTCCCGGGGGTCGAACGGCACCTTGAGGTTGACCGACACGATCCCCAGCAGCTCCTCGGCGTCGTGCACCGGTTCCCGCACCGGGGCGTCGGGCCCCGGGCCGAGCTTGCGGAACCCGAGGTCGGCCACGATCTGGCGGCCGATGCGGATGCAGTCGAGCTCGTCGTCGGCCATGTAGTCGGCCAGGCCCGACACCCGGGCGTGCATCTCGGCCCCGCCCAGCGACTCGTCGTCGGCGTCTTCGCCGGTGGCCATCTTGACCAGCGGCGGCCCGCCGAGGAACACCTTGGCCTGCTGCTTGACGAGGACGGCGTAGTCGCACATGCCCGGCACGTAGGCGCCCCCGGCGGTGGAGTTGCCGAAGACGAGGGCGATGGTGGGGATGCCCATCGCCGACAGCACCGTCAGGTCGTGGAACAGCCGCCCGGCGGGGAGGAACAGCTCGGCCTGGCTGGGCAGGTCGCCGCCGGCCGACTCCACCAGGTTGATGACCGGGAGGCGGTTCTCCCGGGCGATCTGCATCGCCCGCTGGACTTTCTTCCACGTGTAGGGGTTCGACGCCCCGGCCCGCACCGTCGGGTCGTGGGCGATGAGGATGCACTCCACCCCCGACACCACGCCGATCCCGGTCACCAGGCTGGCCCCCACCTGGAACTGGGTCCCGTAGGCGGCCACGGTGGAGAACTCGAGGAACGGCGAGTCCTCGTCGACCAGCAGCTCGATCCGCTCGTGGGCCAGGTACCGCCCCCGGGCCTTGTGCCGCTCGGCGTACTTCGGTCCGCCGCCGGCCCGGGCCTTGGCCTGCTGTTCGTCGAGGGCGGCGAGGAGCCGGTCGTAGGCCGCCTCGTTCTCCTGGAACCCGGTGCCGGACGGGTCGATGCGCGTGGCCAGAACGGTGCCCATGGTCCGGCACCGTAGCAGATCTCAGCTCAAAGTCAATTATTCGACTGTCGTTTGAAGTTCTGGCCCGGCACCGCGGACACGGGAGTCATCGACCCGCTCGGCGGGCGGCGTAGCCTTCGGGTGTGGATCTCGGACTGCAGGGTCAGGTGGTGCTGGTCACCGGGGCCGGGCAGGGCCTCGGCCGGGAGATCGGCCTGGCCTTCGCCCGGGAGGGGGCCCACGTCGCCTTTCACTACCACTCGTCGGGCAGCGGCGCCGAGGAGGCGGCGGCCGAGGCCGGGCGCCTGACCGGAGCGGCGCTGGCGGTGCAGGCCGACATCCGGTCCGACGACGACGTGGCCGCCCTGGTCGAGGCGGTGGAGTCGCAGCTCGGCCCGATCGGCGTCCTGGTCAACAACGCCGCCGCCACCGGGGCCAAGCCCTTCCTCGACACCACGCCCGACGACTGGCGCGTCCAGGTCGACGTGACCGTCACCGGCACGCTGCGGGTCACCCAGGCGGTGGCCCGCCGGATGGTGGAGCGCAGTATCGAGCGGCTCACGCCGCCTTTGTCGGGGGGACACCCCCCGCCCCCCGGGTCCGGTTCCATCGTCAGCCTGATGGGCGACTCCGGCCGGGTCGGCGAGTCGGGGCTGTCGGTCACGGCCACCACCCGGGCCTCGACCATGGCCATGACCAAGTCGCTGGCCAAGGAGCTGGCCCGCCACGGCATCCGGGCCAACTGCGTGTCGATCGGCCTGGTGCAGACCGACCGCTTCGACCACCACGCCCGGCTGGACTCCGGGTCCGGGGCCGACGAGGAGCGGATGAAGAAGATCCTGGCCCAGTACCCGTTGCGCCGCCTGGGCACCCCGGCCGACGTCACGCCGCTCGTCGTCCTCCTCGCCTCCCCGCTGTCGGGCTGGACCACCGGCCAGGTGATCTCGGTCAACGGCGGCTACGCGATGCCCTGACCGCGGCCTTGAACAGCAACGGGATCCTCGGGTCGCCCGTCCCCCGCAAGGAGGACTTCCGCCTTCTGACCGGGCGCGGCCGCTACGTCACCGACCTCGTCCTGCCCGGCATGCTGCACGCCGCCTTCGTCCGCAGCCCGTTCGCCCATGCCCTGGTGAGCGGCGTCGACGCCGCCGCCGCCCGGGCCCGGCCCGGCGTGGCCGCCGTGGTGGCCGGCGACGACCCAAGCTTCGTCGGCGTGCGGCTGACGGCCCGGTCGGAGCTGCGGGGCTACGTGGAGACGAGCCAGCCGGTCCTGGCCTGGCCGAAGGTCCGCTTCGCCGGCGAGGCGGTGGCGGCGGTGGTGGCCACCGACCGGGCGGCGGCGGCCGACGCCGCCGAGCTCGTCGAGGTGGCCTACGAGCCGCTGCCGGTGGTGGTCGACGCCCTGGCCGCCCTCGACGCCGGCGGGCCGGGGGCGGGGGGCGCCGTCGTCCACGACGCCGCCCCCGACAACGTCTACCTCCGGCGCCGGTTCGAGGCCGGCGACCCCGACGGGGCCCTGGCCGCCTCCCCCCTCGTCGTCGAACGCCGCTACCGCACCAACCGCCAGGCCGGCGTCCCGATGGAGGGCCGGGCGGTGGTCGCCGCCTGGGACGGAGCCGAGCGCGCCCTCACGCTGTGGAGCAGCACCCAGATCCCCCACGTCGCCCGCCACGTCCTGGCCGTGCTCCTCGGCCTGTCCGAGCACCACATCCGCGTGGTGGCGCCCGACGTCGGCGGCGGCTTCGGCGTGAAGGCCTCGCTCTATCCCGAAGAGGTGGCGCTGTGCCTGCTGGCCCGGCGGCTGGGCCGCCCGGTCAAGTGGGTGGAGTCCCGCTCCGAGCACATGGTCGCCGCCCACCACGCCCGCGACCACGTCTACCGGGTCACGGCCGGCTTCGAGGCCGACGGGCGCCTCACCGCCCTCGTGGCCGACGCCGTCTGCAACGCCGGGGCGTACTCGGTCTTCCCCTGGACGGCGGGGCTGGAGCCGCTCATGGCCGGCGGCCTCCTGTCGGGCCCCTACCGCCTGGCGAACTACCGCTGCGACGTCACCGGCGTGGCCACCAACACCGCCCCGGCCGGCCCCTACCGGGGAGTGGCCCGGCCGGCCACCGTCTACGTGATGGAGCGGCTGCTCGACCACGCCGCCGGCCGGCTCGGGCTCGACCCGGTCGAGATCCGCCGGGCGAACCTCATCTCGCCCGGGGAGATCCCCTACACCTCGGTCACCCGGCTGGTCCACGACTCCAAGACCTACGGCACCTGTCTCGAGGCCGTGCTCGACCGGCTCGACTACGCCGGGTTCCGCCGGGAGCAGGCCGCCGCCCGGGCCGAGGGCCGCCGCCTCGGCGTGGGCTTCGCCGTCTACAACGAGCTGACCGGGATGGGCCGCAAGGCGTCGCCCGGGCCGGGGACGGCCTTCCGTCCCGGCCACGAGATCGTCACCGTGCGGGTCGATCCGCTCGGCGGCGTCACGGTGCTGACCGGGGCGGCCTCCCAGGGTCAGGGGATCGAGACCACGTTCGCCCAGATCGCCGCCGACACCCTCGGCGTCCGCTACGACGACGTGCAGGTCCGCCTCGGCGACACCGCCGCCGGCGGGTTCGGGTTCGGGGCCTTCGCCTCCCGGCAGGGCGTGATCGGCGGCGGGGCCGTCCTCCGCGCCGGGGAGGCGGTGCGGGACAAGCTGCTGCGCATCGCCGCCCACCTCCTCGAAGCGGCCCCCGGCGACCTGACCGTCGAGGCCGGCGAGGTGCGGGCCGTCGACGCCCCGTCACGATCGATCACCGTGGCCAGCGTGGCCCGGGTCGCCTACCTGGAGACGCAGCGCCTCCCCGAGGACGAGGAGCCGGGCCTCGAGGCCACCCGCAGCTACGACCCGATGACCGGGACCTTCGCCGCCGGCGCCCAGGCGGCGGTGGTCGAGGTCGACCCCGAGACGGGAGCGGTGCAGCTGCAGCGCTTCATCTGCGTGGAGGACGCCGGCCGCGCCTACCACCCCGCCATCGTCGACGGGCAGGTGGCCGGGGCGGTGGCCCAGGGCATCGCCGGCGCCCTGTTCGAGCACCACGTCTACGACGCCGACGGCCAGCTGCAGACCGCCACCCTGGCCGACTACCTGATGCCGTCGGCCGCCGAGTTCCCCAGCTTCGAGCTGGCCCACATCGAGGACCCGGCCGGCACCGCCACCGGCGCCCGGGGCGTGGGCGAGGGCGGCACGCTGGGCCCGGCGGCGGCCCTGGCCAACGCCGTCTCCGACGCCCTCGGCACCGACGTCGACGAACTGCCGCTCAGTCCCGAAGTGGTCCACCGGGCCGCCCGGCGGGCCGCCGGCGACCCCGGCCCTCAGCCGTGGCCGTTGCGGGAGGCGGGGGCGGAGGCGGGGACGGGCTCCATGGCGTAGGCGACGCTGCGGCCCGGGCCCTCGCCCCGGGTCAGGCGGAACTCGGGCTCCACCGGCGGCCGGTTGACGATGAAGGCCAGGGCCGTGGTCTGGCGGCCGAGGCGGGCGTCGTAGGCCGACAGCCGGATGTAGTGCTCGGGGAAGGTTGTCCGGCACCGGTTCACCTCGCCGACCACCGCATCGACGTCGTGGACGTCGAAGTACGGCAGGCCCCACATCTCCCAGTACACGTTGCGGGGATGGGGATCGTCGGTGTACTCCACGGCCATGGCCCAGCCCTGGTCGACGGAGTACCGCACCTGGGCGGCGATCTCCTCGTCGCTGAAGTCGGGCAGGTAGGAAAAGGTTCCCTGGGTCAGGCGCATGGCGTCTCCTCTGGGGCGGGGTCGTCGGCCAGCACCCGGCTGGCCAGGAAGTCCTCGGGTTCGATGCGGAGCAGGTCGGTCCGCCCGACGGGCCGGCCCGCCGAGATGATGCGGTTGGCCTGGCGGAGCCGGGCCCGCTCCAGGGCGTTGCGGACGCTGCGGGCGTTGGCGAAGCGGGGCTGCTCCCGGCGGCGCTCGAGGTAGTGCTGGAACACCGCCCGGGTCTCGGGGGTGAACTCGTAGGACTGCTCGGCCAGCATCAGGTCGCCGATGGCGGCCAGCTCGTCGAGCGTGTAGTCGGGGAAGTCGATGTGGTGGGCGATGCGGGAGCTCATCCCCGGGTTCATGGCGAAGAACCCGTCCATCCGGTCCTTGTAGCCGGCCAGGATGACGACGAGCTCCTCCCGCCGGTTCTCCATGACCTGCAGGAGGATCTCGATGGCCTCCTGGCCGTAGTCGCGCTCGTTCTCCGGCCGGTGGAGGTAGTAGGCCTCGTCGATGAAGAGGACGCCGCCCATGGCCCGGGCCAGCACCTCCTTGGTCTTCGGGGCGGTGTGGCCGATGTACTGGCCGACCATCTCGTCCCGGGTGACGGAGACGAGGTGGCCCTTCGGCAGATAGCCAAGGCCGGTGAGCAGCTTGGCCATCCGGAGGGCCACCGTCGTCTTGCCCGTCCCCGGCCCACCGGTGAAGCACATGTGCAGCGTCGGTCGGGGGCTCTCGATGCCGAAGCGCTGCCGGAGCCGGTCGACGAGGAGCAGGGCGGCGATCTCCCGGATGCGGGTCTTGACCGGGGCCAGTCCGACCAGCTCCCGGTCGAGGGCGTCGAGGATCTCGTCGACGGCGCTGGCCCGGCGTTCCTCGTCGACGTCGACCGTGGCGTCGGAGGAGAGCGGCTCAAGGGGTTCTGCACTCTCCTCCTTCGCCACAGCGCTCCCCGCACCGTTGCGGGCCTGCGACCCGCCGGGCTGGGGCGGCGTCTCTCCGAAGCGCATGGCTACACGCTCGGTGTCGCCATCACGTCGGGAGTGTCGGTCGATTCGTAGTTGAACGACACGTCGCCCCAGGTGTCGAGGGCGACCTGCAGCTCGGGGCACCGCTTGGCGGCGGCATTGAGGATGTCGGGCCCTTCGGCCAGGTACTCCCGCCCTTCGTTGCGGGCCTTGATCATGGCCTCGAGCGCCACCCGGTTGGCGGTGGCGCCGGCCGCGATCCCCATGGGGTGGCCGATGGTGCCGCCGCCGAACTGGAGGACGACGTCCTCGCCGAGGTGGTGGAGCAGCTGGTGCATCTGGCCGGCATGGATCCCGCCCGAGGCCACCGGCATGACGCCCGGCATCGACGCCCAGTCCTGGTCGAAGTACAGGCCCTTGGTCAGGTCGGCGCCGACGTGCTCCAGGCGCAGCGTGTCGTAGTAGCCGGCGATGATGTTGGGGTCGCCCTCCAGCTTGCCGACCACGGTCCCGGAGTGGAGGTGGTCGACGCCGAGCAGGCGGCACCACTTGGCGATGACCCGGAAGTTCACGCCGTGGTTCTTCTGGCGGGCCCAGGTGGCGTAGCCCGCCCGGTGGAGGTGGAGGATCATCCCGTTCTTGCGGGCCCAGTTCGACATCGACGCCATGGCCGTGTAGCCGATGGTGAGGTCCTGCATGATGATGACGCTGCCGATGTCGCGGGCGAACTCCGCCCGCTCGTACATGTCCTCCATCGTCGCCGCGGTCACGTTCATGTAGTGACCCTTGATCTCGCCGGTGCGCTCCTGGGCCCGGTTCACCGCTTCCATGCAGTAGAGGAACCGGTCCCGCCAGCGCATGAACGGCTGGCTGTTGATGTTCTCGTCGTCCTTGGTGAAGTCGAGCCCGCCCCGCAGCGCCTCGTAGACCACCCGGCCGTAGTTGCGGGCCGACAGCCCGAGCTTCGGCTTCACCGTGGCCCCGAGCAGCGGCCGGCCGTACTTGTTGAGGTGCTCCCGCTCCATCACGATGCCGTGGGGCGGACCGGGGAACGTCTTCACGTAGTGCGTCGGGATCCGCAGGTCCTCGAGCCGCAGCGCCTTGAGGGCCTTGAACCCGAAGACGTTGCCGATGATCGACGACGTCAGGTTGGCGATCGACCCTTCCTCGAACAGGTCGATGTCGTAGGCGATGTAGGCCATGTACTGGCCCTCGATGCCCGGGACGGGATCCACCCGGTAGCACTTCGCCTGGTAGTGCTCGTAGGCCGACAGCCGGTCGGTCCACACCACCGTCCAGGTGGCGGTCGAGGACTCGCCGGCCACCGCCGCTCCGGCCTCCTCGGGATCGACGCCCGGCTGGGGGGTGATCCGGAAGGCGGCGAGAATGTCGGTGGGCTTCGGCTCGTAGTCCGGCTGCCAGTAACCCATCTTGGCGTAGGGGATGACACCTGCCTGGAGGCGGTCGGCGCTCTGCATGGCCCCATCGTGCGGTGCCCGGGTCCTAGTGTCTATTGACACTTCAGCCTCAATCCATCAGCGTGAGCTTATGGAAGAGGCCAGGCTCACGCTGGGGCAGCTGCGCACGTTTCTGGCCGTGGCCTCGACCGGGTCGGTGCGGGCCGCCGCCGACCAGCTGGTGGTGACGCAGCCGGCCGTGTCGTCGGCGCTGGCCGCGGTGCGCAAGCAGGTGGGCGTGGCGCTGGTGGCCCGCGACGGGCGGGGCCTGCGGCTGACCCCCGCCGGGCAGGCGCTGGCCGAGCGGGCCCGGGCGGCGCTGGCGCTGCTCGACGAAGCGGTGGCGGCCGCCCGGGGCGAGGCCGATCCCGGCCGGGGCCGGCTGCGGCTGGCGGCGGTGACGACGGCCGGCGAGCACCTCGCTCCCCCGCTCCTGGCCTCGTTCCTGGCCGCCGAGCCCGGTGTCGCCGTGTCGCTGGAGGTGGGCAACCGCCGCCGGGTGGCCGACCTGCTGTCGCACCACGAGGTCGACCTGGTCATCGGCGGCCGCCCCCCGACCGGGGCCCAGACGCTGGCCGTGCGGCCGAACCGCCTCGTCGTGGTCGCCGCCGGGCCGGAGGGCGGGCGGCGGCGGATCAAGGGCCGGGCGGCGACCCGGGCGGAGCTCGAGGCGGCGACGTGGCTCCTGCGGGAACCGGGCTCGGGCACGAGGGCCACGGCCGAGGGCTGGCTGGAGAGCCTCGGGATCTCGCCCCGGATCCTCACCCTCGGCTCCAACGGCGCGGTGCTGGAGAGCGTGCGGATCGGGCTCGGGGTGACGCTGGCGTCGTCCGACGCCGTGGCGGGCGGCGGGCTGGAGCAATGGCACCACGCCGGGCTGCCCATCGACCGGCCCTGGCACCTCATGGCCCGGGCCGGGGAGGCCCTGGCCCCGACCCCCGCCCGCTTCCTCTCCCACCTGCTGGAGCAGGGCTGGGCCCGTCCCCCAGAAGGTGAAGAGCGGCCATAGCCGCCCTTTCGGTAACAACGCAGCCCATGGGCCTCAACCCTGGTGCTCCGCTGTCGATACCGCAGACGTGAGCACGTCAGCGATCCGAGGGCTGTTGGAGGACGGGGAGCGCGTCCTGGCCGAGGACGTGGTCGAAGGCCCCAATGGCCGCAACACCCCGCTGGTGGTGACGTCGCGGGCCTTCTACCTGACGATCGGCGGGCGCTTCACCCGCTTCCCGTACTCGAAGGTGCGGGCGGCGACGTTCGACGTGCACGACATCTTCATCGCTCTCGACGGCCAGGCGGTGCGGATGCGCTACCGGCCGAGCACCGACCGGAGCGAGGCGCTGCAGGCGCTGCGCCGCCAGGTGGCGCTGGCCCGGCTGTAGGCGGCGACGCCGTTCGGGCGGCGGGGCCCGCCCTGCTCTTGGTGGTTTCCGGTCGCAGTACCGTGGAGGTCGTGGAGTCGCAGATGGACGAGGCCTACGGACAGGAGCCCGGCGCCCGCCTCCATGCCTGCCTCGGCTGCAACGTGACCTGGTACGGGCCCGACGACCGGTGCTGGGTGTGCGGGGCCTCCGCCGCCGGCCCGGTGCCGGCCGTGCCGCCGAACGGGTCGCAGACGTGGTCGCCGGCCCGGTGCGTCGAGACCGACGACGACGACGAGACGGCGGCGTTCGTCCGCCGGATGGCCGCCGCCGGCGCGCCCCCGACCGACGAGGGGTCAGCCCCCGGAGGCGTGGTGTTCCCGGTGCTCGGCAGCTAGGTGCGAATGGCCGACGCCGATGGGCTGCCCCCGGCGGCCCTCCCGGCCCGGCCAGGGCGCCCGGTAGGCGCACAGGTCGCAGTTGACGGCGGGGATGTCCTGCACCGCTCGGCGGTAGCGCTCGACGACGGCCGGCACGAGGCGGGGGTCGGGGCCGAGGTACCCGGCGTCGACGACCTCGACACCGCCGGCGGCCGAGAAGGCGGCGATGTCGGCCCGGGCCCGTTCGACGAGGACGCCGGTGCAGAGGAACCAGAAGGCCACCGCCATCCGCCGGTAGCCGAGGCGGGCGAAGACGTCGAGGCCGTCGGCCACCAGCGGAGTGGTGACACCGGTGAAGGCGGTGTGCACGAACGGCGCTCCGGTCCACTCGGCGAGGAGGCGGGCGGCCTTGTGGGCGTCGCCGTTGGCGTCGGGATCGGAGGTCCCCCGGGCGACGAGCAGCAGCGGCAGCCCTGACGCGCCGGCGTCGAGCAGCGCCCCGCCGAGCAGGGCCACGAGATCGTGGGTGACGCCGAGGGGGCTGCCGAAGTGGACGTGCAGGCCGGGGTGGCGGTCCCGGCCCTCGAGCACGAGCGCCGGGACGTCGCTCTTGGCGTGGCCGGCGCCGAGCAGCACCAGCGGCAGGACCACGACCCGGTGGCAGCCGGCGGCGGCCAGCCGGTCGAGGACGGGCCCGGCGGCCGGCTCGCTCATCTCCAGGAAGCCGACGTCGACGGCCACGCCGGGCAGGGCGGCGCCGACGAGGCCGGCCAGGGCCCGCATCTCGGCGGCGCCGTCGTCCGACCGGGAGCCGTGCCCGACGAGGAGAAGTCCCTCGGCCGGCGCGGCGGGCGCGGCCGGCGCGGCGGGCGCGGCGGCGCCGGAGGCCGCCGGGGTGGCGCCGGTTGCCCGGGTGAAGGTCACGGCGTGGTGGCCGGGCGCAGGCCGCCCGGCGCCGGGGCCGCCGGCACCGCCGCCGCCAGCGCCCGTTCCCGGCGGACGGCCACCGCCCCGAAGGTCACGGTCAGCACGGCCCACAGCAGGAGGTTCCCGCCCAGCGAGGCGATACGGAAGCGCCACAGGAGGTTGGCCGGCACGTCGACGGGGTCGTGGAACGGCGGCAGCCCGGCGCAGAGCAGCCCGAGCGGCACGACCACGGCCAGCCCGGTGGCCACGAGGCGTTCCTCGTCGGTCCGGCCCCGGTCCCGGAGGCGGGCCGACAGACGGGCGGCGGCCGCCAGCACCACCAGCGACAGGAAGATGAGCGCCAGGTACTTCCACTGCCGCTCCGACAGCGTGGCCGGATCGCCCACGCCGGGCGGGCTGGGCGGGTACTTGAGGAACGGCATCACGGTGAAGGCCCCGGCCAGCATGGCGCCGGCCAGCAGGGCGGGCCGCAGGGCCCCGTCCCGGTCCCGGTCCCGGTCCCGGCCCGGCGGGCGGCGGCGGCGCAGGGCCAGGAACGTGACGCCGAACAGCACGCCGTAGGCGCCGCCGCCCAGCCCGTAGGCGGCGAAGCGGCCGGCGCCCTTCTGGGTGGTGCGGGAGACGAGCTCCGGCTCGGTGGCCGAGCCCTCCTCGTGGGCGTGGTGGCCCTCCTCCAGGGCGATGGCCCGGTCGATCACCGGTTCAGCGGTGAACGTCAGCAGGACCGAGGCCACCAGGCCGGCCAGGATGCCGGCCAGCACGGCGCCGGCCACCACCGCCAGCGGGCGCGACGGGTCGAAGCGCTTCCACATCGGCGTGGGGCGACGCGTCGGCGGGCGGCTAGTGGCAGGGGACGCCGAGCAGGTGGCGTCCGTCGTGGAACAGCTCGTGGAGGTACATGCTCGAGCTGGACACGTGCGAGGACAGGGCGCCGGTGTCGAAGGTGACGGCGTAGAGCAGGCCGAGGGCCATCAGGATGGCCACCCAGGCCCAGTTCGGCAGGTTGACGGCGGTCGTGCGGGCAGCGGCCTTGATCGTCGACATCGGCTCCTCCTCCATCCTCGTGGGCGGAACGGGTGCTTCCCGGTCCATCGCGGCCGGTCTCCTGGCTCCGGATCACCGCTCGCCTCACCTTCCCGGGCGGGGGCCCAGTGGTATTTCGAGGTCTGCTCCCCGGTCACAGTGGCGGGACCGCGCCGGACTTGCACCGGCTTCCCGTCCGCGACGGGCGACACAATATCCCGCCATGACATCCGCCGCCCTCCTCGGCCCCCGCCTGGTCGTGGCCGGGACACACTCCGGCGTGGGCAAGACGACGGTGGCCACCGGGCTGCTGGCGGCGCTGCGCCGGGCCGGGCACCGGCCGGCCGGGGCCAAGGTCGGGCCCGACTTCATCGATCCCGGCTACCACGCCCTGGCCTGCGGCCGCCCGCCCCGCAACCTCGACGCCTGGCTGTGCGGCGCCGCCGCCATCCCCGCCCTGGCCGGACGGGCGGCGGCCGGCGCCGAGGTGCTGGTGGTGGAAGGGGTCATGGGCCTCTTCGACGGGTCGGCCGACGGCACGCCGTCGTCGACGGCCGACGTCGCCCGGCTGCTCGACGCCCCGGTCGTGCTGGTGGTCGACGCCGGGGCCATGGCCGGGTCGGTGGCGGCGGTGGTGCACGGCTTCGCCACGCTGGATCCGGCGGTGCGCCTCGGCGGCGTCGTCCTCAACCGGGTCGGGTCGCCGGCCCACGAGGTCCAGCTCCGGGAGGCGCTGGCGCCGCTCGGCCACCCGGTGCTCGGCGCCCTGCGGCGCGACGACCGCCTGACCTGGCGGGACCGCCACCTCGGGCTGGTGCCCGTCGCCGAGCGGCCCGCCGCCGTCGGCGACGCCCTCGACCGCCTCGCCGCCGCCGTGGCCGAGCAGGTCGACCTCGAGGCGGTGCTGCGCCTGGCCCGTTCCGCCCCGCCGGAGCCGGTGGAGGCCCCGCCCGTCCCCCGGCGGGGGAACGGATCGGCGCTGCGGGTGGCCGTGGCCGCCGGGGCGGCGTTCACCTTCACCTACACCGACACGCTCGACGCCCTGGTGGCCGCCGGGGCCGAGCCCGTCCCCTTCGATCCGCTCCGGGACGAGGCGCTGCCCGAAGGGATCGACGGCCTCATCGCCGGGGGCGGCTTCCCCGAGGTCTACGCCGCCGAACTGGCCGCCAACCGGCCGATGCTGGCCGACGTCGGCCGCCGGGTCGGGGCGGGGCTGGCGACCTGGGCGGAGTGCGGCGGGCTGCTGTGGCTGTGCCGGACGCTGGACGGGCTGCCGATGGCCGGCGTCGTGCCCGCCGAGGCGGTGATGACCAACCGCCTCACGCTCGGCTACCGGGAGGCGACCGTGGAGGCCCCGTCGCCGATCGGGGCGGCCGGGACCGTGGTGCGGGGCCACGAGTTCCACTACTCGACCGTCGCCCCGGCCGGCGACGCCCTCCGCTTCCGGAGCCGGTTCGGGGAGCGCCCCGACGGCTTCGCCACTGCGACGCTGCTGGCCACCTACCTCCACCACCACCCCGGCGGCGACCCGTCCGCCGTGGCCGCCTTCGTCGCCACCTGCCGCCGCCAGGCCGGCGCGGGCGGCTGACCGGCTGACCGCCAGCCGCCGAGCGGCCGGTGCCCTACGTCATGCCCTACGTTGTGCGGCCGATGCGCAAGACGAGCGTGTACCTGCCCGACCGGCTGAAGGAGGCGCTGGCCGCCCGGGCCGCCGCCACCGGCCGGAGCGAGGCCGACGTCATCCGGGCGGCGATCGAGGCCGAGGTGCGCCGGGAGGCGGACAGCGGGGCCGGCCCGGGCGGGCCCGCCCGGGAGGCGCCCGTCCCCGGGCGGCTGGTCGGGATCGGTGTCGGGCCGGGCGAGGCCGACCTGGTGACCGTGCGGGCCGTCGCCGCCCTCCGCCGGGCCGACCGGGTGGTGGCCCCGGCGGCGGCGGTCGATGCCGTGGGCCGGGCGGAGACGATCGTGCGCCAGGCGGTGCCGGGGCTGCGGGTGGAGCGGATCCCGTTCGCCATGGCGCCGGGGCGGGCCGAGCGGGACCGCTCCATCGAGGACGCCGCCGGGACCGTGGCCGCCTACCTCGACGCCGGCGAGGAGGTCGCCTTCGTGACGCTGGGCGACCCGCTGCTGTACTCGACGTTCACGTCGGTGGCCGCCGCCGTGCGTCGCCGCCGGCCGGCCACGGCCGTGGAGCAGGTGCCGGGGATCATGGCCTTCCAGGCGCTGGCCGCCCGGACCGGCACGACCGTGACCGACGAACGGCAGCGGCTGGTGGTGCGGACGGCCCTCGACGGCGAGGACGTCGGCGCCGAGCTGGCCGACCCCGCCGTCACCGTCGTCCTCTACAAGGGCGGCCGCCGCCTCCCCGACCTGGCCAAGGCGGCCGCCGCCGCCGGCCGCCTCCCCGGGGCCGTGGCCGGGGAGCTGCTCGGCATGCCCGGCGAGCGGGTCGGGCCGCTGGCCGACCTGGCCGCCGACGGTCCGGCCTCCTACCTGGCCACCGTGATCGTCCCGGCCGGCGGGGAGGGTTCGTGATCTCCTTCGTGGGGGCGGGCCCCGGAGCCCCCGACCTCATCACCGTGCGGGGCGCCGCCCGCCTGGCCGCCGCCGCCGTCGTGATCCGGGCCGGCTCGCTCGTCCCCGAGGCCGTCCTCGAGCACTGCCGGCCCGGCGCCGAGATCCACGATTCGGCCACGATGACGCTGGAGGACGTGCTGGCGGTGTACGCCGCCCACGACGAGGCGACCCCGATCGTCCGGCTGCACTCCGGCGACCCGTCGATCTACGGCGCCATCGCCGAGCAGATGGACTGGTGCCGCGCGGAGGGCCGGTCGTTCGAGGTCGTCCCGGGGGTTTCGTCGGTCGGGGCGGCGGCCGCCGCGCTGGGCCGGGAGCTGACCGTGCCCGGCGTCAGCCAGAGCGTCGTGCTGACCCGCCTGGCCGGACGGACCGCCGCCTCCATGCCGGCGGGACCCGCCGGAGAGGGCGTGGCCGCCTTCGCCCCTCACGGAGCCACCCTGGCCGTCTTCCTCTCCGCCGCCCGGCCCGACGAGCTGGCCGCCGAGCTGCTGACGCCCGGGTCGGGCTACGGGCCCGACACGCCGGCCGCCGTCGTCGTCCGGGCCAGCTGGCCCGACGAGACCGTCGTCCGCACCACCGTCGGCCGCCTGGCCGAGGACCTGCGGGCCACCGGCGCCACCATGACGGCGCTGGTGCTGGTGGGCGACGTACTGGCCGAGGAGCCCGTCCGCCGCCGGTCGCACCTCTACGAACCGGCCTACACCACCGCCTACCGCCTCCGCTCCGCCGCCGGCTCGACCGAAGGCCGCCCGTCGGCCCGCCGGAGCGACCGGTGACCGACCCCGCCAGCGGGCTGCCGGTCGCCGTCGTCGGCTTCCTCGGCGACGAGTACTTCGGCCGCGCCGCCGGGGAGGCGCTGCGGGCGGCCGACGTCGTCATGGGGATCCCCCGGCTGCTCGACGCCCTGCCGGCCGACGTCGCCGGGAAGCGGGTGGAGCTCCCCGGCCCGCTGACCGAGACGCTGGAGCTGGCCGCCGAGCGGCGGGCCCTCGGCGAACGGGTGTGCCTGCTGGCCTCGGGCGACCCGGGCTTCTTCGGCATCGTGCGGGTGGCCGCCGCCCGGTTCGGGCCGGGGGCGCTGGAGATCCACCCGGCGCCGTCGTCGGTGGCGGTGGCCTTCGCCCGGGCGGGGCTCCACTGGGACGACGCCGCCGTCGTGTCGGCCCACGGCCGTCCCCTGGCGGCGGCGGTCGAGGTCGCCCTGGCGGCCCCGAAGGCGGCGGTGCTGACCGCCCCCGACCAGCCGCCCGAGGCGCTCGGCCGGGCGCTCCTCGACGCCGGCTGCGGCCCCCGGCGGGTGACCGTGTGCGCCGGCCTCGGGCACGCCGACGAGGCCGTCACCCGGACCGACCTCGCCGGCCTGGCCGCCGGGTCCTTTCCCGGCCTGGCCGTGGTCATCCTCGAGGCGCCGCCCGCTCTCGATCACGGCGGGCGGTCGCTGGCCTGGGGCCTGGCCGACGACCGCTTCGCCCACCGGGACGGGATGATCACCAAGGCCGAGGTGCGGGCGGTGGCGCTGGGCAAGCTGGCCCTGCCGGCGACCGGCGTGGTGTGGGACGTCGGCGCCGGGTCGGGTTCGGTGGCGGTGGAATGCGCCCGGCTCGCGCCGGGACTGCGGATCTACGCCGTCGAGCGCCGGGCCGACGACGCCGCCCGTCTCCGGGAGAACGCCCGGGGGACGGGAATCGTCGTGGTGGAAGGCGAAGCGCCGGCCGCCCTGGCCGGCCTCCCCGACCCCGACCGGGTCTTCGTGGGCGGAGGCGGGCTGGACGTGCTGGAATCTGTCAGGGACCGCTTACGGCCCGGCGGGGTCGTCGTCGCCACCTACGCCGCCCTCGACCGGGCGGCGGCGGCGGCGAGCCGGCTCGGGCACGTGGTCCAGGTGGCTGTCAGCCGCGGGGTGCCCCTCGGGGGGAGCGGCGCCCTGCGGCTGGCGGCCGAGAATCCCGTCTTCGTCTGCTGGGGGCCGGCGTGACCGGCCGCTCCGCCGGCGACCGGATCGTGGTCTGCACCGTGACCGAGGCCGGAGCGGCGCTGGCCCGGCGGCTGCCCTACGAGCACCGGCCCGGCCGGCTGGTGCCGGCCGTGCGGGAGCTGTGGGGCGACGTCGACGGCCTCGTCCTCGTCGGCGCCACCGGCATCGCCGTCCGGGCCGTCGCTCCGCTCCTCGACGACAAGGCCGCCGACCCGGCCGTGGTCGTCGTCGACGACGCCGGGCGGTTCGCCGTCGCTCTGACCGGCGGCCACCGGGGCGGCGCCAACGTCCTCGCCCGGGAGGTCGCCGCCCTGCTGGGCGCCGAGGCGGTCGTCACCACCGCCACCGACGCCGCCGCCCTCCCCGCCCTCGACACCCTGCCCGGCTTCACCGCCGCCGGCGACCTCGCCGCCGTCACCCGGGCCTGGCTGGACGGGCAGCCGCCCGTCCTCGCTGTCGACCCCGCCCTGGCCGGCTGGCCGCTCCCCGCCGGGCTGAGGTCGTTGCCGGCCGTGCCGGAGCAGATAACCCCCGCTTACGGGGGGCATTCTGCTCCAGCACCGGCCGGCCGGATCCTGGTCACCGACCGCACCCCCGGCGCCGCCCCCGCCGGGGCCGCCGGCGCCGCCACGGTGCTGCTCCGGCCCCGGTCGCTGGTCCTCGGCGTCGGGGCGAGCCGCGGCGCGGACCCCGAAGGCCTGCACCGGCTCGTGACGGCCACGCTGGAGGCCGCCGGACTGGCGGTGGAGGCCGTGGGCTGCGTCGCCACCGTCGACCTCAAGGCCGCCGAGCCCGCCATCGTCGAACTGGCCGGCGCCCTCGGCGTCCCCCTCCGGACGTTCCCCGCCGAAGTGCTCGCCACCGTGCCGGTGCCCAATCCCAGCGCCGTCGTCGAGACAGCCGTTGGCACCCCGTCCGTGGCCGAAGCGGCCGCCCTGGCCGCAGCCGGTGCGGAGCACCCGGGGAGCGGAGCGGGGGCCGGCGGCGGCGCCGGAGGAGTCGCGGTGCGCCCGGAGGGGGCAGGCCGGCGGGCCGGCCCGGGGCTCGTGGTCGAGAAGCGGCGGTCGGCGGAGGCGACGGTGGCCGTGGCCCGGCGGGTGGCGCCCGAGGGCCGGTTGGCGGTGGTCGGCGTCGGGCCGGGGGATCCGGCGCTGCGGACGCCGGCCGCGGCGGCGGCCGTCCGCCACGCCGACACGGTGATCGGCTACGGGCCCTATGTCGATCTCGTCGACGATCTCCTGTCGGCCCGCCAGGCCGTCGTGCGCTCCCCCATCGGCGCCGAGACCGAGCGGTGCGTCGAGGCGCTGGGCCAGGCGGCGGCCGGGCGGCAGGTGGCGCTGGTCTGCTCCGGTGACCCCGGCGTCTACGCCATGGCCTCGCTCGTCTGCGAGCTGGCTCCCCACCACGGCGATCCGCCGGTGGCGGTCGTGCCGGGCGTGACGGCGGCCCTGGCGGCGGCGGCCGTGCTCGGCGCCCCGCTGGGCCACGACCACGCCGCCGTCTCGCTCTCCGACCTCCTCACGCCGTGGCCGGTCATCGAGCGCCGGCTGGAGGCGGTGGCGGCCGGGGACTTCACCGTCTCGCTCTACAACCCCCGCTCCAAACGGCGGACGGGCCAGCTCGACACCGCCCTGGCCATCCTGGTCCGGCACCGGCCGCCCGAGACCCCGGCGGCCGTCGTCACCGACGCCGGGCGGCCGGGCCAGCGGGTGGTGCGGACCACGCTGGCCGCCCTCGACCCCGAGCAGGTCGACATGTTCTCGTTGGTGGTCGTGGGCTCGACCACCACCCGCTGGATCGGGGACCGGATGGTCACGCCCCGGGGGTACCCGGGGGCGGCCGAGGCCGGATCGGCCGACCAGACGGCTCCCGGCCCGGTGGCGCCGGAGGCGTCGGCGTGACCGTGGCCGTGGCCGACAGCTGCACGGCCTGCGGCGCCTGTCTCGTCACCTGCCCGGAGCGGGCCCTCGTCCCGGCACCCCGCCGGCCCGTGGTGCGGGACCGGCTGTGCACCGACTGCCTCGCCTGCCTGGAGGTGTGCCCGGCGGGCGCCATCGTCCCGGTGCCGGGCCCGGGGGGGCGGCGGTGGTGAGCGAGGGGGCGGCCGGGCCGGCCGTCCATCCCATCGAGGCGGCGAGCTACCGGATCATGGCCGAGCGTGTCGACCTGTCGGCCTGGCCGCCGGGCGCCCGGGACGTCGTGGCCCGCATGGTCCACGCCACCGCCGACGAGTCCTTCGCCGCCACCGCGCTGATCGGCGAGCGGGCGGTGGAGGCGGCGGTGGCGGCGCTGGCGGCCGGCGCCCCGGTGGTGTGCGACGCCCGCATGGTCGTCGCCGGGCTGCCGTCGGTCCCCGGTGCCGCCTGCTACCTCGACGAGGTGCCGGAGGCGCCTCCCGGCGACACCCGCTCGGCGGCGGCCATCCGCCTCGCCGCCGCCCGCCACGCCGACGGCGCCCTGTGGGTGGTGGGCAACGCCCCGACCGCGCTGTTCGCCCTGCTGGAGTTGGCCGAGGCCGGCGCCGTCCGGCCGGCGGGGGTGGTCGGCCTCCCGGTCGGCTACGTCGGCGCCGCCGAGTCGAAGGCGGCGCTGTGGGCCGGCCCGCTGCGCGCCGTGGCGATCACCAACGAGGGGGTGCGGGGCGGCAGCCCCGCCGCCGCCGGCGCCGTCAACGCCCTGGCCCGGCTGGCCCGTCAGGCCGGGGATCCGGCCCGCCCGCCCCGGGCCTGAACCGCCACTCGAACCGAGCTCCGCCGGAACCGACCGGGGACGCAACGGCGCCGCCGGTCTCGACCTGAATCACAGGTCGAGACCGCCGCCGCCCGGCGCCGACACCGGCAGTTTCAGCCTCTAGATACACCTCAGGCCGGAGGCGCCGACAGGGTGGATCCCGGCTGTTACGGTCGGCCGCGTCGACCGGGCTGGGGAGTCTGGGGCAGGACCTGGCGTGGCGGACGAGCAGCGACGAGGAGCGTTGGTGGGCCTGGCGGCCGCCTGTGCGCTGCTCGTGCTCGTCGCCAGCGGAGTGGCGATCGCCCGGCTCGGGTCCGACGGCCGGGGCGACCGCACGGCGACGACGTCCGGCCCGCCCGGCCAACCGGTCGGTGAGGGCGGGCCGGGGTCGTCGGGAGCGAATTCCGGCGCCACCGGTGCGGCCGGGGCCACCGGCTCGGCCGCGGCGACGACCGGGCCGGCGGGCGTGACGTCGGGATCCGGCGCCGTGGCGGCGCCGGGGACGGCGGTCGCCGGTCCCGGGACGCCGGTCGACGGGTCCGCCCCGGCTCGCCGGGCTGCGGCCTCCGCCGGCAACGGACGGACCTGCCGGCGTTCAGCGGACGGGCCCTGCCCGGCGCCGAGCGGCCAGCCGGGCGCCTCGCCGGGCCCCCGGCCGTCGGGAACGGCGGCGCCGGAAGGGTCGGGCAACAGCGGGGCCGGCGGGTCGAGCGGAGCGGCCGGGTCGGGTTCGGGGAACTGCGGCTCCGGCGGCTCGAGCTCGACCTGCGGCGCCGGGAACGGCGGGTCGGAGGGCCAGCCGCCCGGTCCCCAGGCTCAGCCGGAGCCCGCGCCGCTGCTGGCGGCGTCGGTCTCGGCCGGCCAGGGGGCGACGGGCGGCGTGGTCGGCGTCGGCGTCGACGGCGGCCCCGACGCCGACGTGACCGTGGGCACCACCCGGGTCATCGGTGACGCGCCGCCGTCCCACGGAACCGGCATCGCCCTCGACGGCCGCCTCCTCCACCCGCCGCCCACGGTCCCCGTCCTGCCGGGATAGGCCGCAGGGAGGCCGATCTGCCTGCCCCGCCGCCCCGAGCGGCGGGACGATCACGGCGCTGACCGGCCCCGACACCGGCGGCGGCGGGCCCAGCCGCCACCAACCCTGAACCTCGACCAGAGATCGAGACGGGTTCACGGGCCCGGTGCCACCGGGCCGTCAGGGCCCGGCACGCCGGTCGGGCGGGTTGCCGTCCCTGGCCGGTCAGAGGTCTTTGTCGGTCACCCCGGCAGCGTCGAAGGTGGCCATCTCGGCCAGGATCCGGGCGGCGGCCGTGACGATGGGAACGGCCAGGCAGGCGCCGCTCCCCTCGCCGAGCCGGAGGTCGAGGTCGAGGACGGGCACCAGCCCCAGGGCGTCGAGGACGGCCGCCGCCCCCGGTTCGACCGAGCGGTGGCCGGCGATGCAGCGGGCGGCCACGCCCGCCGCCAGGCCTTCGGCCACCAGGAGGGCGGCGTCGGCGATCAGGCCGTCGACGAGGACCGGCACCCCGGCGGCGGCGCCACCGACGACGAAGCCGGCCAGCGCGGCAATCTCGAACCCGCCGAGGGCGGCCAGCGTCTCGAGGGGGCCGGCGGCGACGGCTCCGGCGTGGAGGGCCAGGGCCCGTTCGACGACGGCCTGCTTGCGGGCCAGCCCGGCGTCGTCGACGCCCGTCCCCCGCCCGGTGACGTCGGCCGCCGGCCGCCCGGTCAGCGCCGCCACCAGCGCCGCCGCCGCGGTGGTGTTCCCGATCCCCATCTCCCCGGTCACCAGCAGGCGGGCGCCCGACGGCCCCTCGACCAGGTCGGCGGCGAGCCGGGCGCCGAGGTCGAGCGCCGCCCGGCAGCCGGCCAGATCCATGGCCGGACCGGCGGCGAGGTTGGCGGTGCCGGCACCGAGGGGGTGGCGGACGAGGCCGGGCGCCCCGTCGCAGGCCGGCGGCAGCGGCGTGGCCACGCCGACGTCGACGACGGTCACGGACGCGCCGGCCGCCCGGGCGAGCACGTTGATGGCGGCCCCGCCCGACACGAAGTTGGCCACCATCTGGGCCGTCACTTCCTGGGGCCAGGGCGTCACGCCCTCGGTCACGACGCCATGATCGGCGGCGAACACCACCACGGCCGCCGGCTCCGGGATCGGCGCCGGGCACTCGCCGGCGATCCCGGCCAGTTGCACGCTGAGATCCTCCAGCCGCCCGAGGGCGCCCCGGGGCTTCGTCAGCCGGTCCTGCCGGGCGGCGGCCTCGGCCATCGCCGCCCCGTCCAGCGGCCTGACCGCCGCCACCGCCCGCTCGAACGGACTCGTCATGGCCCGGCACCCTACCGGCCGCCCCGCCGCCCGACCTGACCGCCGCCCGACCACCCGCCGCCCCCCGCCGAACCGGCGTGCATCCGCCGCCATATCCGGGCAGACGAACGCCGGAATGGAGGGGTCAGGCGGGGGGGCGGGCGGGGAGGATCGTGCCGGTGACCGCGCCCAGGCCGAGGGTGCCGCCGCCGGGGGCGGGGGCGGTGGCGGAGATCGTGACGGTGTCGCCGTCTTCCAGGAAGGCGCGGGTGGAGCCGTCGGGGAGGGTCAGGGGCTCGGCGCCGTTCCAGGTCAGCTCGATGAGGGAGCCGCGCTGGCCGGGCTCCGGGCCGGAGACCGTGCCCGAGGCGTAGAGGTCGCCGGGGCGGGTCGAGGCGCCGTTGACCGTCAGGTGGGCCAGCATCTGGTCGGGGGTCCAGTACATCGTGGCGAACGGCGGGCGCGACACCACCGCCCCGTTCAGGGCGACTTCGATCGACAGGTCGAGGCCCCACGGCTCGGCCCGGCGGAGGTAGGGCAGCGGGGCCGGGTCCTGGACCGGCCCGTCCACCCGGGCGGCGGCCAGCGCCTCGAGCGGCACGACCCAGGGCGAGATCGACGTGGCGAACGACTTGCCGAGGAACGGCCCCAGCGGCTGGTACTCCCAGGCCTGGATGTCGCGGGCGCTCCAGTCGTTGACCAGCACCACGCCGAAGACGTGATCGGCGAACGCCTCCACCGGCACCGGCTCGCCGAGCGGCGAGCCCACGCCGACCACGAAGCCGACCTCGGCCTCGATGTCGAGCCGGACCGACGGGCCGAACGACGGCGCCTCCGTCCCCGGCGGCCGCCGCTGGCCGCAGGGCCGCACCACCGGCGTGCCCGACACCACCACCGTCCCCGACCGGCCGTGGTAGCCGACCGGGAGGTGCCGCCAGTTCGGCAGCAGCGGTTCGGCGTCGGGCCGGAAGATCCGGCCGACGTTGGAGGCGTGGTCGAGGGAGCAGTAGAAGTCGACGTAGTCGCCGACGGTGAACGGCCGGTGCAGGCTGACCTCCGACCGGCGCCGGAGGTGGGGGACGACCGCCCCCCGGTAGTGGCCGTCGGTCAGCAGCTCGGTCAGCCGGGCCCGGGTCTCGCTCCACACCGCCCGGCCCCGGGCCAGGAAGGCGTCGAGCGACGGAGCGGCGAAGGCCGGGTCGTCGAGCACCGGCGCCAGGTCGAGGACGTGCTCCCCCACCGCCACGCCGACCCGCCGGGCGCCGCCCGCCACCGCCGGGTGGGAGAAGACGCCGTAGGGCAGGTTCGCCACCCCGAAGGGCGATCCGGCCGGCGCCGGAGGCCAGGGCTCGAAGGCGTTCACCGGCCGGAGTCCCCACCCGCCGGGCCGGCGCCGGAGCCGCTCACGCCGGGGAGTCGAGCAGGCCGAGGGCGGCCGCCTCGTCCCGGGGCTCGCTGGTGCTGCAGGAGCCGTAGGCCCGGAAGAGCAGCCGGGCGGCGGTGATCTGGCGGGCCGACGCCGCCCGGGCCTCGGCCACCAGCGCCGGCCCGTCGGCCGACGCCAGCACCGCCGCCACGGCGTCGACCGGCGCCCCGGAAGCGGCCCGGATGGCGGCCAGCAGCAGGTTGAGGAATCCGTGGTGGACGAACCCGGTGGCATCGTCCCGGTGCCGGACCGCGCCGTGGAGCCCGGCCGTGGCCTTGAACGGCACGCCGTGCTCGGAACAGGCGGCGATGAAGCCGGCCAGCTCCTCGGGGGACGGGAACAGTTCGGCCCGGGCCCCGCCGCAGCGGACCTTGGCGCCCCGCAGCGCCCCGCCTGATCCGGCCGGGTGGCGGGCGGCCACGGTCTTGACCCAGCCCGGATCCCGGGGCCCCTCGACGAAGGCGGCGACCGGGGCCGAAGCCAGCCCGTCGAGCGCCGCCACCACGTCGGCGGTGGTCGGGGCGGGCACCTCGACCAGCTCCAGCGCCAGCCGCCGGTCGCCGGCCACCTCGTCCAGCCCGTCCGGGAGGGCGCCCGGCCCGGTGTCGTGGATGAGGCCGAGCCGCAGCGGCCGGGCGGCGCTGCGGCCGGCCAAGGCCGGCGAGTCCCGCAGCTCGCCCAGGCGGCTGGCCGGGCAGAGGAAGCGGTGGGAGAGCATCGGGTGGCCGGCCTCCTCGTCGGCCCCGTGGCGGGCCAGGGCGTCGGCCATCGGCAGCGACGCCGGCGGGAACAGGCCGGCGTCGTCGACGAGCCCGGCCAGGAGGTTCACCGGTCGAGGCCCCGGGCCCACGTCCAGGCGTACTCGGGGTCCTCGGTCTCCCGGGCGGCGGCGCCGAGGCGGAGGGGGCGGAAGGTATCGACCATGACCGCCACCTCCTCCGTGCCGGGCTTCCCGATGGCCGCCTCCACGCTGCCGGGCTGCGGCCCGTGGATGAACCCGGCCGGGTGGAGCGAGACCGACCCCAGCCCGATGCCCGACCCCTGGCGGGACATGAAGTCGCCCCCCACGTAGAACAGCACCTCGTCGGAGTCGACGTTGGCGTGGTTGTAGGGCACCGGCACGGCCTCGGGGTGGAAGTCGAACAGCCGGGGCACGAAGGAGCAGACCACGAAGTTGGGGCCCTCGAACGTCTGGTGGACGGGCGGCGGCTGGTGCAACCGCCCGACGATGGGCTCGAAGTCGGCGATGTTGAAGGCGTAGGGGTAGAGGCACCCGTCCCACCCGACGACGTCGAAGGGGTGGTGGCGGTAGGTGTAGCGGGTCAGGCCGTCCCGGGTGCGGACGAGCACCGGCGTCTCGCCGTCCTCCACCAGCAGCGGCTCGGCCGGGGCCCGCAGGTCCCGTTCGCAGTAGGGGGCGTGCTCCAGGAACTGCCCGGCCGGCGACAGGTACTTGCGGGGTGGGCGGATGTGGCCCCGGGCCTCGAGCACCAGCGCCCGGAAGGGCTCGGCCCCGCCGGGCACCCAGCGGTGCGTCGTCGACGTGGGGACCACGACGTAGTCGCCGGGACCGACGGCCAGCGGGCCGTAGACCGACTCCAGGGTGGCCGTTCCCGACTCCACGTAGACGAGCTCGTCGCCGGTGGCGTTGCGGTACAGCTCGCCGGCCCGTCCCCCTTCGGTGGCCACCACCAGCAGGCGGACGTCGTCGTTGCCCAGCAACAGCCGCCGCCCGGCCACGGCGTCGGCCCCGCCGGCGGCGAGGGCGTGGGTCCGGAAGTGGCGGGGCAGGAGCGGCCGGTTGGCGGTCAGCTCGACCCCGGCCGGCGCCTCGTCGACGGCCTCGGCCTTCACGATCGCCGTGGGCGGTTCCCGGTGGTACAGCAGCGCCGACTCGGCCGAGAACCCCTCGACCCCCATCAGCTCTTCGCTGTGGAGCCCGCCGCCCGGGCGTTCGAAGCGGATGTGGCGCTTCCGGGGCACCTCACCGACACGGCGGTAGTAGGGCATAGCGAAACTCTACGTTCAGCCCCGGGAGCCCGTCGTTCCGGCGGCCGCCGCACGAACACTTCCAAAAAGTGGTTTCGCCCGGCCGCGGCCGCGGGTAGGACCCTTCCGGCTCAATTCACAACAAACACCACAACAACAACACCAATAACATGGTGATCGTCGCACCATCCGTACCCAGGGGAGGGTCCACCGGTGAAGAGATCGCTCCACGCCGTCGCGCTCGCTGTCCTCGCCTTCCTGCTCCTCGGCCCGATCCCGAATTCCCTGGCCAGCCCGCCGGCGCCCCGCCTGCGGACGGCCGGCGGGGCGGCCCTCGACGTCCTCGGCGTCACGCCGGCCGACGCCGCCGCCTACGGGTCGGGAGCCGTCATCCACGCCGACGCCCTCCGCCAGGCGACCCATGCGCTCGTCGACCTCGACGTGGCCTTCTCCGGCGCGGCGTTCTCGTCGGCCGCCCCGAGCCGGGACTACACCAACGAGGTCCGGCGGCTCGTCACCCCGAAGCTGGCGGCCAACGCCGCCCACGGCCGGGGTTCGGCCCTCGAGCTCGGCGTGGGCTCCGACCCCGTCCCGCTCGTCGGCCAGCTCACCGAGACGTCGGCCCCGCCGTCCACCCGCCTGATGGAGCGGGTCATCGGGCCCCTCGGCGTGCCCGGCGTCCTGACCGCCGACCTGCTCCGCAGCCAGTCACGCTCGAAGGCCCAGCCCGGCGGCTGCGTCCTCGGCGACGACCAGTCCTACGGCCTCGGCTCCGTCCTCGACCTCACCGTCCTGGGCGGGCTGCTGACGACGTCGGCCGCCCCGCCCCGGCGGGAGGTCTCCCAGTCGGCCACCACCACCCGGATCGTCCCCGGCAGCGAACCCGGCCGCCTGGGCCTGAAGAGCGAGACCCGCCAGACCATCGCCCCGGTCACGTTCTTCCGGGGCACGCCGGCCCAGTTCAGCGTCGAGGTCCTCGGCGAGTGGGCGCTGCGGGCCGTGGCCGACGGCGCCAAGGGCTCGGTCAGCTACGGGCCGCTCACCACCTCGCCCGAGACGCCGGTCCTGCGGGTCCTCGGCGACCACGGCCAGGTGCTCGGTCAGCTCACGACCCAGCAGCTGCTCGGCCCGAAGGGCCTCGAGATCGTCGTCCCCGGCGTGGCCGAGGTCGTCATCGGCGAGGATCCCCGGGCCATCGGCGGTGACGCCGCCTCCAGCCCCACCATCGGCGGGACCCAGGCGGCGGCCGCCGTCGACGTGGTGCGGGTCAAGCTCCTCAACGGGACGGGCGCCGACGTCCGCATCGGGCACATGGAGGCGGCCGTGGCCGTGCCGGCCGGCGGCGTGCAGTGCCCCGGCCTCACGGTGGGCAACACCGTCGACACGCCGACCGTCACCCCGGGCGGCGACTTCGTCTACACCGTGACCGTCACCAACCCCAACGACTGCGACCTCGTCGGCCTGAAGGTGACCGAGACCCCGACGGCCCCGGCCGGCCTGCAGTTCTCGTTCCTCTCGGCCACCCCGGCCGGCGTGAACCTCGGCGCCGACGCCGCCGGCTGGCCCGACGCCGGCGGCCTCGATCCCGGGCAGACGAAGACCTACACCGTCAAGGTGAAGATCGCCGCCGGGTCGGCTTCCGGCCTGCTGCACGCTCTGGCCCGGGCGACGGCGATCTGCCCGGCCACGCCGGAGCCCACCGTCGACCTGAACCCGCCCGGGCCCGGCACCGGCACCACGCCGGCCGACATCCCGGTCAGCGGTGAGGCCACCGTCACCGGGCCGGCCGTCAACCTCTGCCTGGTGCCCAACCTCAGCGGCCTCCTGCCCGAGGCGGCCCCGGCGATCCTCACGGCCGCCGGCTGCCAGCTCGGCACCGTGACCACCGGCCCGCCCGGGAACCCGGCCGACGCCGGCAAGATCGTGGGCCAGAACCCGCCGGCCGGGAACCAGGAGCCCACCGGCACCAGGGTCGACGTGACCATCGCCCCGCCCCTGGCCGTGTCGGCCGCCGCCGGGACGGCCCCGACCGGGACGGCGACCTGCACCGTGCCCGACCTGATGGGCCTGACCGAGTCCGCCGCCCGGGCCAAGGTCGAGGCGGCCGGCTGCGTGCTGACGACCGACAACCGGCCCACCAGCAACCCCGCCGAGGTCGGCAAGGTGCTGGCCCAGAGCCCGGCCACCGGCGCCGTGGTGGCCAAGGGCTCGCCGGTCAACGTCACCCTCGGAGTGCAGGTGCTCGGCGAGACCGTGAACCGGGCGCCGGCCACCACCGCCAACGCCGCCGCCCCGGCGCTGGCCCGCACCGGTGGCGTGGCCCTCGGGGCCCTGGCCCTGTGGCTGCTGGCCGGCGGCCTGCTGTCGCAGGGGATCGGCTCCCGGCGCCTCTGGCGCCTGGCCCGGCGCCTGCGGGGCTGACCCGGCGCCAACGCCGCAACGCTGAAACCTGAGACACCGCAACGCTGAAGCCCGGCCCGGCGCCGGGCTTCAGCGTTGCCGGAACAGCGGAAGGAGGTCGGCCACCGCCCGGTCCCGCGGCCCCAGCGGGGCCAGGTGGTAGCGCCGCTCGATGGTGGCCAGGATCGACGTGGTGTCGTAGGTCGTGTGGTCGACACCGGTCGTGGCCGGCAGCAGCGGCGAGAGGACCAGGGCCGGGATCCGGGTGCCGGGCCCCCAGCGGTCGGCCGGCGGCGCCCCCCGGGGCGGGGCCACGTGGTCGGCCGACCCGCCGAACTCGTCGTAGGTCACGATCACCACCGTCGAGGGCCAGTCGGCGGCGTCGGCCTGGATGGCCCGGACGAGATCGACGAGGTGCGTGTCGCCCTCGTGCTCGCTGCCGTAGCCGGGGTGCTCGTTCTCGGTGCCGAGCGGCTTGACGAAGGCCACGGCGGGCAGCGCCCCCGCCTCGAGAGCGGCCCGGAAGTCGGCCTCGTCCTTCAGGTGGGCGGCCCGGTTGGCCCGGTGCCCGGGCGTGTCCTCCCCGAAGGCGGCGAAGTAGGCGAAGGGCTGGTGGTGGAACTGGAACCGGGTGTCGGGGCAGCGGGGGTAGGCCGAGCCGGCCCGGGCCTGCGGATCGGCGCAGGCCGGACCGGCGCCGTTGGTCCAGCCGGCGCTGGTCGTGTCGCCGGCGGCGTTGGCCCAGCCTCCGCCGTACCAGGCCCAGGAGACCCCGGCGGCGCTGAGACGGTCGCCGATCGTGGGGTTGGTGAGGGGCGGGAGGCGCCGGCCGGGCGGCGTGCCGGGGGCGAACGGCGGGGCGGCGGGCTGGATGGTGTTGACGGCGAAGTCCCCGCAGGCGGTGCCGGCCGGCGGCGTGACCGCCCCGGCGAAGGACGGGCGGCAGCCGCCGTGCCCGTCCCCCGCCACCGCCAGCGGGTTGTCCCTGACCGTGGGCGGCGCCGCCCCGGCGGCGGGAACGCCGGGGGTGGCCGACGGGCGGTAGAGCGGCGCCGCGCCGGGCATGCCGTTGGCGTCGACGGCGCTGTGGAGGTCGCAGCCCGCCGGCCCGGTGGCACAGCCGTCGCTGCGGCCGGAGCGGTCGGCGCCGGGCCACTCCGGCGTGCGGGCGGCGACCAGCCACTGGTGGTTGAGGAACGACCCGCCGAACGCCGCCTGGAAGAAGCGGTCGGCCACCAGCCGGCGGGGGGCGCCGATCGTCTGCAGGTAGCGGTAGAGCGGGAGGTCGGTGGTGCGGTACCGGCCGAGGGCCAGGCCGGCGGCGTCGCTGCCGGCCACGTAGCGGTCGAGCCGGCCCCCGTCGAGCTGGTACTGCTCCTGGTAGAACTTGTGGACCAGGTCGCGGGTGCAGCCGCCGGGGACGCCGGCCCCCGCCCGGACACCGTTGCCGGGCCCGTCGGGGGCGGCCGGGCTCACCGGGTGGCAGGTGGCGGCGCCGGCCGGGATGTCGTCGTCGATGGTGAACGGCGCCGCCGGGAAGGCGCTGGGCACGGCCGTGCGGTCGGCCAGCCGGGCGGTGCAGGCGACGGGCCGGGGCGGCGAGGTCAGGTTGACGTCGGTCTGGGGCAGGCAGTCGAGCCGCCGGCCGTCCTGGCCGACCTGGGCGGGCATCCGGCCGCCGGCGCCGTCGACGCCGGGCCAGCCGCTCCAGAGGTTGTCGAAGGAGTGGTTCTCCTCGTAGATCACCACGATGTGGCCGATCCGCCGGGCCGGGTCGGGGGCCGGATGGGCCGTGGTGGCCACGGCCCACAGGCCGAGGCCGATGGCGCCGAGGAGCGCCGCCGCCACGACCGCCGCCCGTCGCTGTCCGGGCGCCGCCACCCCGGCCCTGGCCACCGGCCGCCTACCGGCCGGGGAACCGGTAGCGCAGGAACAGGTACCCGTCCTCCTCGCACAGGGACCGCAGCCGCAGCGCCGGCGGCGGGACGAGGGGCGGGCCGGTCACGATCCGTTTGGCGGCGCCGGCCGCCAGGACGGGGGCCAGCGTCAGGCACAGCTCGTCGAGGACTCCGGCGCCGGCCAGAGCGCCGTTGAGGCTCGGGCCCCCTTCGGCCAGCACGTGGCCGAAGCCCCGCTCCCCGAGGCGGGTGACGGCCAGCGCCAGGTCGACCTGGCTCTCCCCGGCCACGACCACGTCGGCCACCTTGGAGGCCCGCACCGCCCCGTCGCCCGGCGCCCGGCGGTGGGTGATGACGATCGGCCGGTGGACGGCGGCGGTGAAGAACGGCCGGTCCCAGTCGAGCTCCAGCGATCCCGACACCACGGCGATCGGCACCGCCGCCGGGCCGTAGCCCTCGGCCCGGACCGTGCCGGCGGCGACCAACACGACGTCGGCCAGCGACCGCAGGGCGGCGAACACCCTGCGGTCGGCCGGCCCGCCGAGGCCGCCGGAGCGCCCGTCGAGCGCCGTCGACCCGTCCACCGAGGCGATCATGTTGAGCCGCACGGCCGGGCGGCCCTCGGCCACCGGCAGGTCGCGGTAGACGTCGAGCGGCTCGACGGACTCGAGGGGTTCGGGAACCAGCTGGCGCACGGGTTCCCACTCTCGCGGATCAGTCGCCCGAACGGGAGGACGTCGCCGGGTGGGGGGCGTGGATTCCGGGGAGGTTGACCGACGGGCTCACGGCCGCGGCGAGCAGGAACACGGCCAGGGCACAGGCCCCGGCAAGGCCGCGAATCTCAACCTCATCCACCCCTTTTAAAACATTGGCAACAGTGATTGACAGGCGTTGCAGAATGTCCGGTTGAGGTCCGCAACGTTCACCGGCACTTCTTTTACGATCCGCCTCGGCGCGGGGTGCGAGCATCGTTGGAGGCGGTGACGACATGGTGGCCGTGGAACAACCCCGGGCCGACTGCGGGCATGCCGCCGCGCTGACGCAGCAGTGCGGCCGGTGCCTGCGCTGGTGTTGTCCGGAGTGCTACGTCCCCTGGACGGCGCTGGCCTGCGGCGCCTGCCGGGCCGAGGCCCGGTCGGCGGCCGCCAGGGCCTACGCCGCCGACACCGGAGCCCCCCGGGCGCGGGCCCGGGTCGAGGCCGACGGGGGCGACGAGCCGGCAGTGGTCACGCCGGGCGCCGACGCCGGGTGCCGGAGCGGGCGGACCCGGGCCCGGGGCACGGCCGGCGCCCGCCGGCACCGGGAACGCGCCGACGTCCGCACCCTGGCCGCCCGGGTGGCCGACCTCGAACGCCGCCTCTCGGAGCTCGGCCCCGACACCTGACCGTCCCGGCGCCGGCGGCCCGCGCCCGGCGGCTGCCCGGCGGCGGCACTTTTGCCGGTTCTGTCGCGAGAGTTCGGAGATTGTGTGACGATCGACCGGCGCCGCAGGGGCGGCCGCCGGGGCCGCCGTACCTTCCGGGCATGACGACCTCCACAGGCACGGAACTGCAGGCGGCGCCGGCGTTCGGCGCCGGTCCCCGGCTGAGCGGTGGGCGACGACCCGACGGCGAGGCGATCGTGGTGCTCGCCGTCGGCGGCGCCGAGCTGGCCCGCTGGCCCCTCGCCGGCTCGGCGCACCCCGACCCGGCGGTGGTCGACCGCCTGGCCCGCCTGGCCCTCACCGCCCGCCGCCACGGTGCCGCCGTCCACCTCCGCAACGCCGGGCCCGAGTTGCTGGGCCTGATCGAGTTCGTCGGCCTCGACGACGTCCTCGCCGCCGCCGGCCCGTCCGCCTAGCCCGTCACGCGCCGTGCGGCGCCGCCCGCCCGGACGACGGGCACCGCCGCGCCGGCCGTCCCCCTCATTCCAGGAACTCCTCGTGGGCCTCGACCGCCCGGACGGCGAGCCCGGTCACGCTGGTGGCGTGCAGCGACCGCACCGCCGCCCGGACGGCGGCCCGGCGGCGCCGGTCCTCGGCGGTGGGGAAGGCGAACCGCCAGCGGGCCGCCTGGCGGGCGACGGGCGCCTTGCGGTCGTCCTCGGCGTCGACGTCGAGCCCCGTGGCGGCGAACACCCGGCAGTCGTAGGTGCGGCAGGTGCGGGGGCGGTGCTCGTAGATCGTGCAGCGGCCCTGGCGGAGCATCGGGCAGTGACCCCGCTCGTCGTAGCCGAGCAGCACGTGACCCTTCGGCCGCCCCGGCGCCGGAAACAGCAGCTCGGGCGGGATGTGGGCCAGCGTGTCGGCCTCGTCGGGCTCGATGTGGACGAACTGCGACGAGGTGCAGCAGGCGGTGCAGCCGCCGCACGGCACCTCGACCGGGCCCCCCGACCGCAGGGCCGCCACCATCGCCGCCAGCCAGGGGGCGAAGTCCCCGGCGGGGAGGTCGCCGGGGGCGGAACGGTCGTCGGCCGGAGCGGTCATCGGCCCACGACCTTACGGCCGGATGGTGTAACAAGTGACCGGTATCGGGGACAGGGGAGGATGATGTTCCGCCGGCGCCGGCTCACCTGCCAGCAGATGGTCGAGCTCGTCACCGAGTATCTCGACGGGGTGATGGAGCCCCGCCGGCGTGCCCGCTTCGAGGAGCACCTGGCCGGCTGCGCCGGCTGCCGGGCCTACCTCGGGCAGTTCCGCACCACGGTGGCGCTGGCCGGGCGGCTCGAGGTCGGCGACGTCCCCGCCCCGGTGATGGGCGAGCTGCTGGCCGCCTTCCGGAACTGGGCCGGGGACCGGTCCGGTGGCTGACGCCGGCACCTTCGACGTCGTCGTCGTCGGCGCCGGCCCGGCCGGGGAGAACGCCGCCGGCCGCTGCGCCGCCGGCGGACTGACCGCCGCCGTCGTCGAACAGGAGCTGGTCGGCGGGGAGTGCAGCTACTGGGGCTGCATGCCGTCGAAGGCGCTGCTGCGGCCGGGCGACGCCGTGGCCGCCGCCCGGCGGGTGCCGGGGGCCCGGGCGGCCGTCACCGGCGCCATCGACGTCGAGGAGGCGCTGGCCTGGCGCGACTCCGTCGCCGGCCACTGGGACGACCACGGCCAGCTGCCGTGGCTGGAGGAGCGCCACGTCACCGTCGTCCGGGGGACGGGCCGCCTGGCCGGCGAGAAGGTGGTGGAGGTGACGGCGGCCGACGGTTCGGTGCGGCGCCTGACCGCCGCCCGGGCCGTCGTACTGGCCACCGGCACGAAGCCGGTCGTGCCGCCGATCCCCGGGCTGGCCGAGGCCCGGCCGTGGGACAACCGCAGCGTCACCGCCGCCAAGGACATCCCCCGCCGGCTGCTCGTCCTCGGCGGCGGCGCCATCGGCGTCGAGATGGCCCAGGCCATGCGCCGCCTCGGCGCCGGCGAGGTCACCGTGGTGGAGGGGATGGACCGGCTGCTGGCCCGGGAGGAGCCCTTCGCCGGCCGGGAGGTGGCCGAGGCCTTCGCCGCCGAGGGCATCCGGGTGATCACCGGCGCCAAGCTCACCGCCGTCGAGCGGCCGGCCGGCGCCGCCCCGCTGCGGGCGACGATCGACGGCGGCGCGGTCGTCGAGGCCGACGAGATCCTGGTGGCCGTGGGCCGCCGCCCCAACACCGCCGATCTCGGCCTCGAGGTGGTCGGGCTCGAACCGGGGAAGCCGGTCGAGGTCGACGAGCGGCTGCGGGCCACCGGCGTCGGCGGCGGTTGGCTCTACGCCGTCGGCGACTGCAACGGCCTGTCGCTGTTGACCCACATGGGCAAGTACCAGGCCCGCATCGCCGCCGACGTGATCCTCGGCAAGGACGCCGCCGACCGGGCCAGCCGCGACATCGTCCCCCGGGTGACCTTCACCGATCCCCAGGTCTGCGCCGTCGGCCTGACCGAGGCCCAGGCCCGCGAGCGGGGCCTGACCGTGCGGGTGGTCGACCATCCGACCGGCGGCGTGGCCGGCGCCAGCGTGACGGCCAAGGGCTTCGCCGGCACCAGCCGGCTCGTGATCGACGAGCGCCGGCGGGTGCTGGTCGGCGCCACGTTCACCGGCCCGGGCACCGCCGACCTGCTGCACTCGGCCACCGTGGCCATCGCCGGCGAGGTGCCGCTGGAGCGGCTGTGGCACGCCGTCCCGTCGTTCCCCACCGTCAGCGAGGTGTGGCTGCGTCTCCTGGAGACCTACGGCCTGTAAGGGCCCCGTAAGAACTCCCGGAGCTAACGTCCCCCCACTGTGACCCCCTCCGACGCGGGCGACGACGCCCCGGTCACCGCCCCGGCCACGGCCGAGGAGGCGGCGCTGGTCGAGGCGCTGCGCCGGGGCGACGAAGGGGCCTTCGCCACCCTGGTGATGACGTACCACGCGTCGTTGCTGCGGCTGGCGATGTCGTACGTCGCCACCGCCGAGCAGGCGGAGGACGCCGTCCAGGAGACGTGGCTCGGCGTGCTCAACGGGATCGACCGCTTCGAGGGCCGGTCATCGCTGAAGACGTGGATCTTCCGCATCCTGGTCAACCGGGCCAAGACCAAGGGGGTGCGCGAGCACCGCAGCGTCCCGTTCTCCTCGCTGGAGGCGGCCGGCGGCGAGGGCGGCGGGCCGTCGGTCGACCCCGCCCGCTTCGAGGACGCCGGCGGGCTGGCCGGGGCGTGGTCGGCGCCGCCCGCCTCGTGGGACGGGATTCCCGAGGAGCGGCTGCTGTCGGCCGAGACCCGCTCCGTGGTCGACGACGCCATCGCCGCCCTGCCGCCGATGCAGCGGGCGGTCATCACCCTGCGGGACGTGCGGGGCTTCAGCGCCCCCGAGGCCCGGGAGGTGCTCGGCCTGACCGAGGCCAACGAGCGCGTCCTGCTCCACCGGGCCCGGTCGAAGGTGCGGGCCCGGCTGGAGGAGTACCTGGCTTCGGCGGCCTAGGGCCGCCCCTAGGCCGGGAAGTACCGGCTGGAGCGGCGGAACCAGGCCACGGCGCCACCGCCGACGAGGAAGGCGGCCAGCCCGGCCACGGCCAGGAGGAGGAGGCGGGTGTCGCCGTCGCCGCCGTGGTCGGAGGGGAGCAGGTCGGCGGCGGTGGAGGTGACGTCCTGGACCACGGCGGCGTCGGCCGGCGACACGGCGGCGGCCGGCAGCGGCGTGGCCGGGATGAGCGACGCCTGGTCGAGGATCGAGGCGTCGGTAGTGGCCGGCGCAGCGGTGGTCGTCGTGGTGGCCGAACCGGCCGCCGCCTTGCCCTTGCCGCCCTTGCCGCCGTCGCCGGCGGTCGCCGCGCCGGTGTCGGCCGGCCTGGCGGCGGACGTGGGGATCGCCACCACCGACAGGTGGGCCGGGGCGGTGGTCGTGGTGGTGCTGGCCTCCGGGCCGGGACCGGTGACCACGAAGGGGTGCACGCTGCCGGCCGTGGTCGTCGTCGTCGGCCCGGCCGGCGGCGCCGCCGTCGTCGTCGTGGTCGGCCGGGTGGTCGTCGTCGTCACCGGGGGCTGGTCGGTGACGACGATGGTGCCCCGCACCTCCTGCTGGTACTTGTCCCGGGCGATGCGGTCGAAGTACGGGTAGTTGTCGGCGGTCGAGAAGCGGAAGATCGGCGGGTCGTTCGGATCGTCGAAGCTCTTCTCGCACAGCTGGTTCGGCAGGCTGGTGCACCGGCCGGACTCGAGCGTCACCGTGTGGTCCCGGGTCATGGTGGGATCGCTGGTGTCGAGGCTGAAGCGGACCTTGTCGCCGGGCCGGGCATAGACGATGGACGGGATGAAGCCCTTCGCCGTGAGCGTCACGTCGACGTAGTTGTTGTCGACCGCACCGGCCGGCGGGGCCGGGGCGACGAGCACCGCCACCGCCCCCGACAGGGCCAGCAAGGACGCGGCCAGCCACGACCGCACGAGGTTCCGACGAGCCATCGAGCCTCCCACCCGCGCCCGCCGGGAGAGGGGTGGAATCCCGGGGGGCGGACATTTCATCTGCGCCGGCGAGGGGATGCCGGGCACCACCTCACATTCGGTGATGCGCGGCAGAAATCCTCTCTGACGGGCGCAGCGGCCCCTTCGGGCGTTAAATCCCGATCAAGCGGCGGCCAATCGTGCGGTGCCGCGCCCTGTGCGCCGGGGGCCTCCCGATCCGGGGCATGATGCCGGGCATGACCACTGCGATGTCTCGCGGGGCCGGCCAACCGGACCCGGGCGGGCCGGCGGTCGAGATCCTGGCCGACAGCGGGGTGCTCGCCGCCCGGGCCGCCGACCTCGTGGCCGGGCACCTGACGGCGGCGGCGGCCGAACAGGGCCGGGCCACCCTGGCCGTCAGCGGGGGCAGCACCCCGTTGCCGTTCTTCGCCGAACTGGCCGGCCGGGCGGTGCCGTGGGAGGCGGTGCACGTCTTCCAGGTCGACGAGCGGGTGGCGCCGGCCGGCCACCCCGACCGGAACCTCACCGGTCTGCGGTCCGCCCTGCTCGACCGCGTGCCGATCCCACCGGAGAACGTGCATCCGATGCCCGTCGAGGCGGACGACCTCGAGGCGGCGGCGGCCGCCTACGCCGGCGAGCTGCGGGCGGTCACCGGCGACGGCCGGCTCGACGTCGTCCACCTCGGGATCGGCGACGACGGCCACACCGCCTCCTGGCCCCCCGGCGACCCGGTGGTCGACGCCACCGCCGACGCCGCCGTCATCGGCCCCTTCAACGGCCGCCGGCGCATGACGCTGACGCCGCCGGCCGTGAACCGGGCCGGCTGGATCATGTGGGAGATCGCCGGGGCGGCCAAGGCCCCGATCGTGGCCCGGCTGCTGGCCGGCGACCCGGGCCTGCCCGCCTGCCGGGTCCGCCGCCACGGCGTGACGCTGCTGGCCGACCCCGGGGCCGGCGCCGAGGTCGAGCCGGGGGCGTGAGCTTCGGCGTTACCGGCTCACCACTCCGGCGTGAGGCCGGCGAACTCCACGTCGGGGATCCGGGCCGGGTCGTCGGCCGGGCAGCGGCCCCGGGCGACGAAGCGGTCGTGGAAGGACTCGGCGGCGGCCACCGTGGCCGGGTCGGCGCCGAGGCGGCCGAGGCCGGCGAGGGCGGCGGGAAAGGCCGCCTGGGCGGCGGCCCGCAGCGCCGGGTCGGCCAGGCCGTGGCGGGCGGCGCTGCGCCAGTGCTCGGCCACCCCCGCCCGCCGGACGGCGTCGAGGGCGACGGCGCCGGCGTCGGCGTCCTCCAGCAGGGCGGTGGCCACGGCGGCGGCCACCCGCCACCAGGGGTCGGGCAGGCTGTCGAGCATCCGCAGCTCCAGCCAGCCCCGGGGCCGCACCGGCGGGAACAGCGTCGTGAGGTGGTAGTCGAAGTCGTCGACGGTCGGCCAGCCCAGCTCGTGGCCCCGCTCCAGCCAGGCGGCGAAGGTGAACTGCCCGGCGCCGAACGGGCCGTCGACCGGCACGCAGCGGCCGTCGCCGAGGCGGATCATCATCACCCGGGCGGCCAGGGCGTAGGCCAGCCACTCCTCGTCGGGGTCGCGGGGCCGGCCCCGGTCGGGCGCCGGTCCCGGCCGGTGGACGGGCGCGGTGCGGGACGGGTCCATCACCGACCACACCTGCTGGCGGGCGGACCGGGGGCCGCACCCGCCCCCGCCCGGCACCGGGGAGTGGGCGAAGGTGGCCACGAGCAGCGGGCCGAGGTCGTGGGCCAGGCGCCAACGGCCGGCCACGACCCCGGCCGGGCCGGTCTCCACGTTGACCTGGACGGAGGCCGTCGAGCACATCATCGTGCGGCCGGCGAACCCATCGAGGTCGAAGAAGGCCTCCATGGCGGCGTAGCGGGGCCGGGCCAGGATCCGCTCCGGCGGCCGGAGGGTGTCGAGGCCCCGGGCCACCGGGCGAAGGCCGGCCCGCCGGAGGGCGCCGGCGAGGGCGGAGAGGTCGGCGGCGGCGGCGGGCAGCGCCGCCCCCAGGCCCGGCAGCGGCGGGGTGCTGAGCTCGACCTGCCCGCCGGGTTCGAGCGTGATGCGGCTCCCGGCCGGAAGGCGCAGGCCTTCGGTGACCGTCCGCAGCTCGGCGGCCGCGGGCCGGCGGCGGGGGTCGGCGGAGGGATAGGTCAGCAGCTCGATCTCGACGCCCACCAGCCCCCGGTCGGACGGGGCGAAGGCCCGTCCGGCGAGGTGACGGCGGACGGCGTCGACGGTGAGGTGACGCCGGGGCGCGGGCACGGTTACCGGTACCCGAAGGCCGACGTGACCCAGTCGAGGTTGCGGACGGGAGCCTCCCAGAGGTGAAGGTTGACGAGCATGGCGGGCCTCCTCCGGACGCGACGGCGCCCGAGCGTCTGCTCCAGTCTTCCTGGAAGAACGAGCCGTTACACCTCCGGTCCGGTTGCGACCGATGCGTGCGGGTGCGCCATATCCACGTCATTTGTCGCGATTCAGGGAGGAATGTCCAGTTCCCACGGGGAATTCAGACGGTGTTCGGTCGACTGACGCCTCCGTCCCCAAGGCGTCGTTTCTTTTCGGGGGAGATCTGCAATGTCGGAATCCATGTCGAACGTCGAGCGCGGGCTCTGGCGGATCGCCGAGCTCGGCGCCCGCTGCAGCCAGCAGTCGGCCGCCGGCAGCCGTGGGCCGCTGTGGGCCGAGTTGGAAGAGACCATCGCCCGTCTCGACGCCGAGTTCGAGGCGGCCCGCCAGGCTGTGGACATCGCCCCCGCGCAGGTCCGCAGCCTGGAGGGCCGGCTGAGCGTGGCCCGGAAGGAGCGGGACCGGGAGAAGGCCCGGGCCGAGGAGCACCTCGCCGACGCCGCCGCCGCCCGCCGGGAGCGCGACCGCATGCGGGCCAAGGCCGAGAAGGCCGCCGCCGCCGCCACCGAGGCCCGGGCCGCCGCCGGCCAGGCCGAGAAGGCCGCCGCCGACGCCGTGGCCAAGGCCACCGCCGCCCAGGCCGCCCTCGACCAGGCGCACAAGGCCCGCACCGAGCTGGCCGCCAGGCTCGACGAGATGGTCGCCGCCCGCGACCGGGTCATGGGCGCCCTCGACACCGCCGAGGAGTGCATCGCCACGCTGGAGACCCGCATCCGGGGGCTCCAGACCGAGCTGGAGGCGACCCGGACCGAGCGCGACACCCTCAAGGCCGCCGCCGAAGTGGCCCAGGCCGAGCGGGCCGACGCCCTCGACACGCTGGCCGCCCGGGCCGAGGGCGCCGTCGTGGTGCTCCCCGGGGTGGCCCTGCCCGACGCCGAGGCCGGCCCGGTGGCGCCCCCCGCCCGCGTGGCCTGGCACCCGACATGGTCGGAGTGGGCCGACGACGAGGCCGACGGCGACGTCGCCGCCGAGCCGGCCGTGGCCGTCACGCCCGTCAGCCGGCCGGCCGAGGCCGTCGAGCCCGTCGCCGCCGCCCCGGCCGAGGTCGATCTCGGCGTCGACGTGGACATCGACGTCGACGACACCAGCCTGTTCGAACCCCACGACGAGGGCGCCGTCCGCTACCTCAACGTGGCCGCCACCATCGGCCAGCTCCTCCCCGACGACCTCGGGCCGCTGCTCCTGGCCGGCACCACCGTGTTGCGCCGGGAAGGGCGCCTGTTCGCCACCGTGGCCGTGGCGTCCGACCCCTGGGCGCCTCCGGGTGCGGCCGGCGAGACGCAGGCCGAGAAGCTGGCCGCCGCCGGCTTCCGCGTCGAGTGGACGACGGACGCCCCGCTGGCCTGCTGAACCAAGCTTCTCCTACCAGGGCACCATGGCGCCGGTGTGGTCGAGGAACGATCCCGACTGCACCGGCGTCAGCCCGTCCAGCACCGAGAGCATGCCCCGGACCGACTCGGGCGGCTCCAGCGGCGCTCCGGCCCCGCCCATGTCGGTGGCCACCCACCCCGGGCTGAGGGCCACCACGATCGTGCCCTGCCGGGCCAGCTCGGCGGCCAGGTGCCGGGTGGCCATGTTGAGCGCCGCCTTGCTCATGCCGTAGGCGATGTTGCCCCGGCCGGTGGCGCCGGCCAGCGAACCGAGCCCCGACGTCAGGTTGACGACCACCGACCGGCCGGCGGCGGCCAGGGGAGCGGCCAGCGCCTGTGTGACCAGCAGCGGCCCGACCGCGTTGACCCGGAGCACCTCGACGACCGCCTCGGGCCGCAGGTCGGCCAGCGGCCCGGCGCTCAGGCGCTCGGGCTGGCCGGGGGCGGCCCAAACGCCGGCGTTGTTGACCAGCACGTCGACGGCGGCGAAGCGCTCGCCGATGTGCAGCCCGGCGGCGGCGATCGACTCGGGGTCGGCCACGTCGAGGCGGACGGCGCTGCCCCGGCCGCCCGACGCCGACACCAGCTTCTGCAGCTCGTCGGCCGTCCGGGGGTGACGGGCGGCGGCCACCACCTCGTCGCCCGCCGCCAGGAACTGGCGGGTGAATTCGAGGCCCAGACCCCGGTTCGCCCCTGTCACGACCACTCGGCGCATCTCGAACCCCCACCTCTCCCGCTTAGGCTCTCGTTCCACCGACGTCGACAGGCATGGGAGGAACGGGCCATGGGACCAGGAGAATCTTCCCCCCGCTGGCGGGGCGTCCACCACTTGGCGCTCATCACCCCCGACATGGACGCCACCGTCCGGTTCTGGTGCGGGGCGCTCGGCGCCCGGCTGGTGGCCACGCTGGCCACCGACAGCTTCCGGCACTACTTCTTCGAGTTCGGGCCGGGCTCGACCGTGGCCTTCTTCGAGTACAAGGGCGTCGACCTCGACTTCTTCGCCAAGCCGGCCGGCGTTCCGACGCCGCAGGCGTCGCAGTTCGACCACCTGTCGCTGGCGCTGCCCGACGAGGACGCCCTCCACGCCCTCCGGTCCCGGCTCAAGGAGGCGGGCTGCGAGGTCACCGACGTGGTGGACCACGGCATCATGCGGTCGATCTACTTCACCGACCCGGCCGGCATCGCCCTCGAGGCGTCGTTCTGGGTCACCGACGCCACCGGCCGCCCGGCCGACTTCGGAGACAGCCGCCTGTTCGCCGACCCCGACCCGGTGCCGGCCGTGGCCGAGCTCCGCGCCCGGGGCGAGGTCGACTCCATCCCCGCCACCCACCTCGTCGACGAGGTCACCCGGGATCTCTACCGGGTCGGTCCCTGAGCCTCCCCGGGAGCCCGGGGGTGAGCCCCGCGCCGGCCGCCCCGCTGTTCCGGACGGCCGGGCTGACCAAGCGCTACGGCGGCGTCACGGCCCTCGACGGGCTGACCGTCGACGTGCCCCGGGGCCTCGTCGGCCTCGTGGGGGCCAACGGCGCCGGCAAGACCACGCTGTTCCGGCTGCTGCTGGGCCTGGCCCGGCCCACCGAGGGCGACATCGAGGTCGTGGGCCGGCCGGTGGCCTCCGACCCGGTCGGCACCCGGGCCCGCCTCGGCTACATGCCGGAGCACGACTGCCTGCCGCTCGACCAGTCGGCCGCCGACGTCGTCTCGACGCTCGGCGAGCTGTCGGGCCTGCCGGCCCGGGCCGCCCGCCAGCGGGCGTCGGAGGTGCTCGACCTCGTCGGGCTCGACGAGGCCCGCTTCCGGCCGGTGGGGGGCTTCTCCACCGGCATGCGCCAGCGGGTGAAGCTGGCCCAGGCGCTGGTGGCCGACCCCGAGCTGGCGCTGCTCGACGAGCCGACCGCCGGGCTCGACCCGACCGGCCGGGAGGAGATGCTGGCGCTGGTCAGCCGGTTGTCGTCGTTCGGGATCTCGGTGCTGCTGGCCACCCACCTCCTCGACGACGTGGCCCGGGTCTGCGACCACGTGGTCATGCTCGACGCCGGGCGGCTGGTGGTGGCCGGCCCGACGGAGACGCTGCTGCACCAGACGGGGAAGCTGACCGTGGAGGTCAACGCCGGGATCGGCCGGCTGGCCCGGGCGCTGCGGGAGCGGGGGCTCACGGTGGTGACCGACGCCCTGTTCGAGGCCGACGGGGAGGCCGGGGCGGTCGACGTCGTCGTCGGCGCCGATGCCGGGCCGGTGCTCGACACCATCCGCGACGTCCTGGCCGATCTCGGCCTGCCGCTCCAGCGCCTGTCGTCGCGGGCGGCGTCGCTCGACGAGGCGTTCGTGGCCGCCGAGCGGGGGGCCGGGACATGGCCGTGACCGGAGGGGCCCGGGGCGCGGTCTACGACCGGGGCTACCGGCCCTACGACGGGCCCCGGGGCGGGCGGGCGGCGGCCACGCTGGCGCTGTACAAGGCATCGGTGCGCCGGGCCGTCGGGCTGCGGCGGTCGTGGCGCCAGAAGTTCCTGCCGCTGGCGCTGCTGGGCGTGGTCAGCATCCCGGCGGCGGTCAACGTCGGCATCGGCTACGCCACCCGCAACTCGCCGCTGGAGGGCTTCTCCTTCTTCACCTACCGGGAGTACGTCGGCGTGTCGTCGGCGCTGCTGCTGTTCGTGGCCGTCTGCGCCCCCGACGTCGTCTGCCCCGAGCGGCGCCAGCGGGTGCTGCCGGTGATCTTCGCCCGGCCGCTGACCGGCGTCGACTACGTGGTGGCCAAGCTCGGCGCCATCTTCAGCATCGTCTTCGCCTTCGCCGTGCTCCCCCAGATCCTGCTGTTCGTCGGCCAGACGCTGGTCAGCAAGGACGGCTCCCTGCGCTACGTCACCGACCACGCCGACGTCCTGTGGAAGGTGCCGCTGGCGGTGGCGGCGCTGGCGGCGTACTACGCCGCGCTGTCGCTGGCCGTGTCGTCGCTCACCGCCCGGCGGATCGTGGCCGGCGCATCGATCTTCGGGATCACGATCATCAGCTCGGTGGTGGCCGGGATCCTCGACAACGCCGGGGCCCTGGGCGGCCGGGGCCGCCTCGTCAACGTCCTGGCCCTGCCGCTGGTCGTCCGGGACCTGATCTTCGAGGGCCACATCCACGAGAGCTCGCCCGTGGCCGGCGTGCCCGGCGCCGCCGCCCTGGGGCTGGCCGCCTACTTCGTGGTGCTGGGGCTGTCGGTGGGCGTGCTCCTGTGGCGCTACCGGTGGGCGGAACGGTGAACCGGCCGTCCCCCGCCTCGCCGCCGACGCCGCCCCAGGCCGGCCCGCCCGTCGAACCGGCGCTCGATCCCGCCTTCGTCGCCGACCCCACCGTGGTCGTCTCCGGGCTGTCGGTCTTCTTCGGGCCCAAGGTGGCGCTGTCGGAGCTGTCGTGCTCCTTCGGCGCCGGGGTCACCGGCCTCCTCGGGCCCAACGGCGCCGGCAAGACCACGCTGATGCGGGCCGTGACCGGATTGCTGGCCGTGTCGGCCGGACGGGTCTGGGTGGCCGGCGGCGACCCCCGCACCGACCGGGCGGTGCAGGGCCACATCGGGCTCGTGCCGGAGGACGAGGCCGTCCCCGGCGGGCTCACCCCCCGGGAGCTGGCCCGCTACCGGGCGGCGCTGCACTCGGTCGGCGACCGGGAGGCGCCCGACCGGTGGCTGGCCGTCGTCGGCCTGACCGACGTGGCCGACCGCCCCATGGACGGCTTCTCCAAAGGGATGCGCCAGCGGGCCAAGGTGGCCGCCGCGCTGGTGTCGAACCCCGGGGTCCTGATCCTCGACGAACCGCTCAACGGCGCCGACCCCGTCCAGCGGGCCAACCTCATCGCCCTGTTCCGCCAGCTGGGCGACCAGGGGCGCACGGTGCTGGTCAGCTCCCACGTCCTCTACGAGGTGGAGCGCCTGGCCGAGCGGGTGGTCGTGCTGGTCCGGGGCCGCCTGGCCGCCGCCGGCGACCGGCGGGCCATCCGCGACGCCATGGCCGACCGGCCCCGCCGGGTGCTGGTCCGGGCCGACCCGCCCCGGGTGCTGGCCGCCGCCCTGGCCGGCCACGAGGCCGTCGGCGGCCTCGAGGTCGACGGCGACCGGCTGACCGTGGCCACCCGCCGGGCCGGCGACCTGGCCCTGGCCCTCCCCGGCCTGGCCCGCACCGCCGGCGTCCGCCTGTGGGAGGTCCGTCCCCTCGACGAGTCGCTCGAAGCCCTCTTCCGGGAGCTGGTCCGGTGACCGGCCCCACCATTCCGGCGTTCATCCGCCCGGATATGGCGGCGGAAGAACGCCGGTTGGCCGCAGGGGCCCGGGCCGCTCGTTCCGGCGTTCTTCCGCCCGGATACAGCGGCCGAGGAACGCCGGTTTGACGGCGGCGCCGGCGAGGCGGAGGCATCGGTTCGACCCCGGGCTGACCCTGGTGATCACGCGCTACGCCCTCAAGTCGTGCTTCCCGACGAAGCGGCGCATCGGCCTGCTCCTGCCGGCGGCCGGGGCGCTGCTGTTCGCCCTCCTGGCCACGCTGATCCCCGACCCGGCCGGGCAGCGCCTGGCCGACGTGGCCGGCGGCGGCCTGTTCGGCGTGGTGCTGCCGGTGGGGTGCCTGGTGATCGGCGACGCCGTCCTCGGCGCCGAGGTCCGGGCCGGGACGCTGCACTTCACCTGGCTCTCCCCCGCCGGCTTCGCCACCATCGTGGCCGGCCGGTGGCTGGCCGGCTTCGCCGTGTCGCTGGCGGCGCTGGCCGTCCCCTTCGGGGTGGCGGCGCTGGTGGCCGGCGTGCCGGGAGCCGCCCTCCCCCTGGCGCTGGCCGCGGCGGCGGGGTCCGCCGCCTACGTGGCGGTGTTCGTGCTGATCGGGGCGCTCAGCCGCCGGGCGGTGGTGTGGTCGCTGGCCTTCGTCGTCCTCGCCGAGCGGCTGCTGGGCACGGCGCTGTCGGGGCTGGCCCAGTGGTGCCCCGGCTGGGAGGCCCGGGCGGTCTACACCCGCTGGGGTCCCGACGCCTACGACACGCTCCACCGGGCCGGCGTCCCCGAGGGCGGCCCGGCCGTCGTCCGCCTGGTGCTGATCACCGCCGTGGCCCTCGTCATCGCCTCGCTGCGCCTCGGCCGCCTGCGCCTGTCCGGCCCGTCCGGCGACTGACGGCCGGCGTCACGGCGGTGGCCCGTCCGCCCCGGCCAGCAACCGGGCGGTGATGGCCTCGGGAGGCTCCGGACGGGCGAAGTGGTAGCCCTGGGCGTAGGCGCAGCCGAGATCGACGAGGTCGCGGGCCTGCCCGGCCGTCTCCACTCCCTCGGCCACGACCGTCAGGCCGATGTCCCGGGCCAGGTTGATGACGGCCCGGGGGATCGCCCGGGCCCGGGCGTCGCCGTTGCCGAGGCCGTCGACGAAGGCCTTGTCGACCTTCAGGATGTCGAGAGGGAAGCGCTGCAGGTAGGCCAGCGACGAGTAGCCCCTCCCGAAGTCGTCGACGGCCAGGCTCACCCCGAGGAAGCGCAGGCCGAGCAGCGCCTCGAGGTAGAAGTCGGCGTCGCTCATCAGGACGTTCTCGGTGATCTCCAGGCAGACCGTGCCGGCCGGCGTGGCGGTGGCCGTCAGGGCGGTGGCGATCGACTCGGCCAGGTCGCCGTAGGCCAGCTGCCGGGCCGAGACGTTGATCGAGACCTTGAGCGGGGCGGCCCCCTCGGCCCGCCAGCGGGCGGCCTGGCGGCAGGCTTCGGCGATGACCCAGTCGCCGATCGGGACGATCAGCTGCGACTCCTCGGCCAGCGGGATGAACTGCGCCGGCCCCAGCAGGCCCCGCTCGGGATGCTGCCAGCGGACCAGCGCCTCGACGCCGACGATCCGGCCGTCCCGCAGGTCGACCTGGGGCTGGTACACCAGGCGGAACTCGTCCCGGTCCAGGGCGGCCCGCAGCGCCTGGATGGTGGCCAGCCGTTCCGTGGCCCGCTGTCGCAGCGCCACGTCGAAGATCTCGCAGCGGTCGGGCCCCTGCTCCTTGGCCCGGTACATGGCGACGTCGGCGTCGCGGAGCAGCCCCTCCGGTGTGCCCTCACCCCGGGAGAAGGCCACCCCGACGCTGGCCGTCAGCTCGGCGTCGTGGCCCGCCGACAGCGCCAGCGGCGCGGCGGCGGCGTCGGCCAGCCGCCGGGCGATGGCCAGCGCCTCGTCGGGCCGGGCCAGGGCCTCGCACAGCACGGTGAACTCGTCGCCCCCGAACCGGGCCACGGTGTCGCTCGGCCGCACCACCCCCTGGAGCCGCTCGGCCAGGACGGTCAGCAGCTCGTCACCGGCCTCGTGGCCGAGGCTGTCGTTGATCATCTTGAAGCCGTCGAGGTCCATGAACAGCACGGCCAGCAGCCCCGGCGTGCGGTTCAGGCGGGCCAGGGCCTGGCTCAGCCGGTCGAGGAACAGGGCCCGGTTGGGCAGCCCGGTCAGGGGGTCGTGCCGGGCCAGCCGCGACAGCTCCTCCTCCGCCCGCTTGCGGTCGGTGATGTCCTGGCAGATGCCCCGCAGGCCCACGATGGCGGGGCCGGCGGCGGCCACGGGATCGGCCCGGGTGTAGACCCACCGGCGTCCACCGCCCGGCCGCACGATCTGGTACTCGATCTCCAGGGCCGTCCCCTGGCGGGCCGCCCGGCGGAAGGCGTCGTCGACCCGGTCCCGGTCCTCCAGCGCCACCAGGGTCAGGTACTCGCGGTAGGTGCCGGTGAAGTCCCGGGGGTTGACGGCGTGGATGCGGTACAGCTCCTCCGACCACTGCACGGTGGCGTGGATCGAGTCCCACACCCAGATGCCGACGTGGGCCAGAGACTGGGCCTCCAGGAGCTTGGCCTCGCTCTCGGCCAGCGTGGCCAGCGCCAGCCGCTGCTCGGTGACGTCGCGGACGACGGCCGTGACGCCGTCGATCCCGCCGCCGGGCTCCCGGACCGGGCGCAGTGTCATCGAGACCGGCACCACCTGCCCGTCCCGGCCGAGGACCTCGGCCTCGTGCTGTTCGATCGTCTCGCCGGCGAGCGCCCGGGTGAGGAGCTCGACGCCGTCGGCCTGCCAGTGGGGCGGGAACAGCCCGTCGTGGGGGGTGCCGACCGCCTCCGGGGCCCGGAGGCCGAAGAGGCGTTCGGCGCCCCGGTTCCAGGCGACGACCGTCCGGCTCCGGTCGACCATGTAGACGGCGTCGGCCGACGCCTCGAGCACGGACGCCAGCCAGGCGTGCGACCCGTCCGGCCCGTCGCCGTCAGGTATGGAAAAAATTGGCAAATCTTCTGTCTAGGCGGGATTCTCCTGGAACACAACGTTGACGTGGTCGAAGCCCAGGGCGCCGAGGAACTGTCCGAGCATGGCAGTGGTGTTCTGGTCGGCCCGGGCCACCAGGGCCGACTCGTCGGCCGCCGCCCGCAGCTTCGGCTCGGCGGCGGCGTACAGCGCCTGCTCGCTGGTGGGGCTGTCGGTGAAGGCCGACCCGATCCGGTCGAGGAGTCCCCGGTCGCGGTTGACGACGTGGCTGGCGCCGGTGTCGAGCACCGGCTTCGACAGCGTGGCGTGGGGCAGCGAGATCGTCACCGAGTGGTCGGGGTTGACGGTCACCGACTGCGGGCCGAGGTTGGAGAAGTCGACGCCGGCGTCGACCGAGCCCTGGGCCAGGAACAGCGTCCGCTCGCCCTTGAGGAAGGCCGGGAGCCACTTGGCGTCCTTCTCGATGTCGATCATCACCTGGTAACTGCCGCTGGCCGCCTGGTACTCGTGGAGGTCGTTGAGCGCCTTGAGGACGGCGGGGCCCGTCCGGTCGACCCGCTCGGTGCCGAAGGGGTTGGAGAAGCCGGGGATCAGGTCGCCGAGGTGGTGCACGCCGACCCAGCCGAGCAGCACGGCGGCGATGACGGCGACCACCCTGGCCGCGCCCCCGAGGAGGCCGCCCCGCCGGCGGTAGGCCCGGGCCGGCGGCGGCGGAGCGCCCCACTTCCCGCCCCGGTACGACTGCGTCAGTTCCTGTTCGGGGGCCAGCACCGGCATGGCAGTTCCTTTCGCGACTCGCCCGCGTGACGGCGTCGGGCCACCGTCACGGCTCCTTCATTGTGACCCACCGGGGCGGGGCCGGTTACCGGCCCCGGCGGTGCCTGCCCGGATTGTCGGGGTTGGTGGTGGTCGACGTCGACGGCCTGGCCGGGCCCGTGGTCGACGTGGTGGTCGTCGGCGGGAACGTGGTCGCCGTGGTCGACGTGCTCGACGAGGACCGCCCGAACAGCGGCGGCGGGCCCGGCGACGGCGACGACGACGAGGTGGTCGACGGCTCCGGCGAGGACGTCGAGGTCGTGGAGGCCGGAGCCCGGGAGGAGGCCGGCGGCGAGGCGGGGGCCGTGGTCGCCGTCGTCGACGTGGAGGCCGACGGGTCGGGGGCGGCCGCACCGAGCACGGCGTCGGGCCGCAGGTCCTCGAACATCCGGGCGGCCTCGGTGGTGAGGAACACGACCGACTGCCCGGCGGTGGTCCCCACCCGGCCGGGGGCGACGACGTTGGTCAGCCGGGCCGGGTCGAGGCGCCGGGCCAGGGCCGCCAGGGCGGGGAGCCGGGTCAGCGGGATGTCGAGCTTGGCGTACTTCGTCAGCACCGCCAGCCACCGGCCGACGCCGCCGTCGTCGGCCACCTCGGCCCGCATCTTGGCCAGCCCCGACAGGATCAGCAGGCCCTGGTGCTCGGAGCGGGTGAGGTCGCCCCGCTCGACGTCGGTGCGGTCGCGGGCGAAGGCCAGCGCCTCGGCCCCGGTGAAGTGGTGCCAGCCCCGCTGGAAGCGGGCGCCGGAGTTGCGGTCGTTCATGCGCCGGTCGACGAGGACGTCGACGCCGCCCAGCTCGTCGACCATGGCCGTCAGCCCGGGGAACCCGGTGATCACGTAGTAGTCGACCGGCAGCCCGGTCAGGCGCCGCACGGTGGCGGCCAGCAGGTCGGGCCCGCCCAGGGCCAGGGCGTTGTTGAGCTTGCCCCGGCCGTGGCCCGGGATCTCCACCCAGCTGTCGCGGGGAAAGCCCAGCAGCGTTCCCTGACCGGTGGCCGGGTTCACGGCCAGGAGGTGCAGGGAGTCGGCCCGGCTGTGGAGCAGGTCCTCCCCCGGCCGGGCGTCGGAGCCGGCCACCAGCAAGAACACCAGCCCGTCGGGCACGGCTTCGCTGGTGGTGAAGGGGATCGGCGGGGCCCACGGCTTCCCGTCGGGAGCGGCCAGGACGGCGCTGGGCGGCGGTTCGGCGCCCGTCCCGGCGAAGGCGGCGCCCTCGACGAAGACCCCGCTGTCGGGCTTGGCGGCGCCCTCGTCGGGCGCCGAGGTGATCACGTGGGGCCCGGAGGTGGCGGTGGCGGCGCCGTCGGGCACGCCGACGACCAGCGCCGGCCGGGGCGGGCGGCCCCCTCCCGACGAGCAGCCGGCCAGCCCGGCGGCGCCGGTGCAGACCGCCGCCGCCGCCGTGAGACCGGCCAGGATGCGTCGCGACCCGAAAATGACGGTCCCCCTCCCAGCTCCGCCCTGGCTGCGAAGGTTAGCCACGCCCGCCCGGCCCGGCGGGGTATTCCACCGGCCGGCCCGATTTCGCAGAAGGAAATTTCCCGGAAGGAAATTTCCCGGAAGGAACCGGCGACCCCGTGCGTCCAACCCGTCGTGAACGTTCGAAGGACCGGCCGTTGATCGCCGCCCCCGCTCCGGTGGCCGGCCCGGGCGAGGTGGGCGACGACGTCGTGGCCCGGGCCCGGGCCGGCGACACCGCCGCCTTCACCGAACTCGTCCGGCACTACGACCGCCGGCTGCGGGCGCTGGCCTTCCGGCTCCTCGGCGACCCGGCGGCCATGGACGACGCCCTCCAGGAGGCCTACGTGAAGGCCTTCCGGGCGCTGCCCGGCTTCCGGGGCGACGCCGCCCCCGGCACCTGGCTGTACCAGATCACCTACCGGGCCTGCCTCGACCACCTCCGCCGGGAAGGCCGCCACCACGCCGGGCCGCTGGCCGGCCCGTCCGGCGGAGGGTCGCCGTCCGGCGGAGGGGCGCTCTCCGGCGGACGGGCGCCGGCCGGCGAACCCGCCGCCACCGGGGCCGGCTCCGAGCCGGCCGGCACCGCCACCACCCGGGTCGACCTCGGCCGGGCGCTGGCCGCCCTCCCCGCCGACCAGCGGGCCGCCGTCGTCCTGGTCGACGCCGAGGGCCTCGACTACGGCTCCGCCGCCGCCGTCCTCGGCGTGGCCCCCGGCACGATCGCCTCCCGCCTGTCCCGGGCCCGGGCCGCCCTGCGGGCCGCCCTGGCCGAAGGAGAGACCCCATGAGCCCCGACGTCCCCGAGCGCGACGAGACCGTCGGCGCCGCCCTGTCCGGTCTCCCCGTTCCCGAGCACGGCCCGACGTTCTGGGCCGACCTCGCCGCCCGCCTTCCCCGAGGAGAAACCACCGTGTCCCAGCCCACCGGGTCCGCCACCGACGCCGGACCCGCCCCGATCGACGCTCCCGCCGGCCCGGCCGCCCCGCCGGTCAGCCTCGACGGGCAGCGCACCCGGCGACGCGCCCGCCGCGGCGGCCGCCGCCTCCGCCACCTCGGGGCGGCCGCCGCCGCCGTGGCCCTCGTCGTGGCCGCCACCGGCGCCGTGGCCGTCATCCGGGGCCGCGACCACGGCCACCAGGTCTCGGCCGCCGGCCGCCCCACGCCGACGACCGCCGGCCGCCCGGCCGTCCCCGCCGCCCCGGCCGAGTTCTCCGCCACCTACGACGGCATCGAGGGCCAGGAGGGCCCGGCCGGCTGCTGCCGCACCTGGCGGCTGACCCTGGCCGGCGACGGCAGCTTCCGCTGGACCTCCACCGACGGCACGGCCGACATGGCCTACGACGCCACCACCGGCCGCCATGTCGAGGTCGTGAGCGGCGGCGCCGGGGCGTCGAAGGCGCACCCCAACGCCTTCGTCACCACCGGTTTCCCCGCCGGACCGCCCGACCAGAGGGCGGCCCGGCCCGACCCCCTCGGCCCCATCGCCGACTTCGTCGTCGCCCTGGCCCGGGCCGGTGATCCCCGGGTGACGGCCACCACCGCCGACGTCGGCGGGCCCACCGGCGGCCCGGCCCGCCGGGCGGCGTGGCACTACGACGGCCCGACCCTCCAGGACCGCCTCGGCGGCCCGGGCGCCCCCGACCACGCCGACGCCACCGTCGACCAGGCCAGCGGCGTGCTGCTGTCGCTCGAACGGAGCGTCGGCGGCAGGGTCGTCACCCGTTTCCGGGCCAGTGCCGTGAGCACCTCCGACCGGACCGACCGGTCGACCTACCGGCTCGACCCCCCGGCCGGAGCCAGGACCACCACCGTCGCCAACGGGTTCGTGGCCCGCACCCTCGACGGGGCGGCGGCCGACGTCCCCTACCCCCTGCTCGTTCCGGGGCAGGTGCCGGCGGGCTTCACGCTCCGGTCGGTCTCCGTCGACCGCGACGTCCCCTCCCAGACCGGAGCCGAAGGGATGAACCCGCCCGCCCGCCAGATCGTGTCGATGACGTGGCGCAACCAGGCCCAGACGTTCACCGTCACGCTGCGGCCCAAGGGCGCCGACCAGTGGGACGACCCCTTCGGGGCCGAGGGCCTCACCCCCGACGCCCAGCCGGTCGACCTGGCGCTCGAGGGGCGACCGGCCCTCGAGGGCACGGTCGTGGTCGACGCCCCCATCCGGCCGCACCTGTGGGGCATCACCGGCGACGTCGTCGTCACCGTCTCCGGCGGCCTCGGCCGGGCGGAGCTCGAGGCGGTGGCCCGCAGCCTCCGGGCCCACCCCGCCGGCTGACGGCGACGGGCGGCCGCGCCCGCACCCCGCCGGCCCGTCCCCCGGGCCGGGGAACCTTTCGCGGCAATTGGCAGGAGTTGTCCCGTCCGCGGCGAATAGACGCTCGGGGAGATCGTCGATCGGCGTCGGCTGGGGGGCACGCATGATGGAAATGGCGGGGCAGCAGCAGCAGCAGCAGCAGCAGAACTACCGGCAGCTGGCCGAGGAGATCGGCCAGGTCCTGCAGGCGGCGGCCGAGACGGCCGAGAAGATGCAGGAGGACGCCCACGTCCAGGCCGAGCGCATCCGGGCCGAGGCCGAGGAGCAGCTCCGCAGCGCCTGCGCCGAGGCCCGGCGGATCGTCGACGACGCCCGGATGGAAGCCGACATGCTCCGGGCCGAGGCCGAATGGCAGACCCAGGAGATCCTGGCCCACGCCCGCCGCGACGCCGCCGAACGCATCGCCGGCGCCGACGCCCGGCTGGCCGAGGTCGAAGCGGCCGAGAGCCGGGTCCTCGACCGCCTGGCCGGTGTGGGCCAGGTGCTGGCCGACGCCCTGGCCACAGTGCGGGGCGGCGCCGCCGAACGGGCCGCCGCCGGTCCCGCCCAGGTCTACGAGCCGGAGCTTCCCGCCGACCGCAGCGACGAGGCCGACACGCCGTCGGGCAAGGTGTACTTCGTCGAGTTCCCGCCAGGAGGCGGTGTCGCGGCCGCCGCCGAGGCCGCCGCCGAGGCGGCCGAGGACGACGGGGCGGCGGCCGGTGCGGCCGAGATCGTCCTGTCCGACCAGCCCGGTGCCAGCCTCTTCAGCGACGACGCCGAGCGCTCGGAGTGGGCCCCGCCCGGCGACCTGCCCGTCTGGTGGACGAGGGGCGGAGCCCAGGGCTAGCCCCGGGTCGCGCCGGCGCCGTTCACGCCGGCCGCTTCCCCCTCGTGACCGCCAGCTGGCGCGACAGCGCCACCAGCCGGCCGGTCGAGTCCCACAGCTCCCCGTCCTCCTCGAAGTAGCCGTCGCAGAGGAACTTGGTCCGGAAGCTGGCGGCGATCCAGCCGGGGGCGGGCCGGCCCCGCACGTGCACCGTGAGCTCCACCGTCGGCACCCAGGCGGCGATGGCGCCGGTGCCGACACCGATGTCGAACACCGCCGGCGGGAACGTGTCGGCCAGCAGCGGCAGGGCGGCCACGTCCGGCTCGCGGCCGTCGGTGAAGCGCATCCAGCCCTCCAGCCGGGCGATCTCGCCGGGCTCGCGCCGCTCCGGGCGGGCCAGGCGGACGTCGATGGCCCGGTACATCTCCGGAAGGCGGCCGGGCAGGTCGTCCCACTGCTGGGCGTGCAGCTCGGCCACCGGTGGGCACTCCTCCGGCGGCGGCAGGGCCGGCGGCCGGGCGTCGGACTGCGTCGGCCCGGAGGCGGCGGCCAGGTCGGAGAACGTGGCCAGCGTCCGGAGCAGCTCCTTGCCGCCCTGGTGGAGCCCGGCCATGAGCGTGGCGTGCGTCGAGCCGCGGCGGACGGGCGTGACGGCGATCTCCACCGGGGTGTGGCGGGAGGGCCGGAGGAAGTGGCCGGTCAGCGTGACCGGGTCGGGAAACGGCGCCGCCGCGGTGAGCGCCCGGGCCGCCAGCGCCAGGAGGAACCCGCCGTTGGGCGGGCCGACGGTGTCCCAGCGGTGGCTGATCGGAGCGGCGAAGCGGCGCTCGCCCGACCCGCTCCCCGAACCGGCGTCGAGCGGTTCGAGCGCGGTGTCGATGTCGAAGGCGTAGCTCATGGCTGTCGCGGGACCCTAGCGGCGTCTGCCACCATGGCTCCCAATGGCTGCGAGGACCCGCCCGCGGGTGGTCATCGTCGGGGGAGGCTTCGGGGGGCTCGTCTGCGCCCGGGCCCTCGACGGCGCCGACGTCGACGTCCTCCTCGTCGACGCCCGCAACTACCACCTGTTCACGCCGCTGCTCTACCAGGTGGCCACGGCGCTGCTCGACCCGTCGGACATCGCCTACCCCTTCCGCACGGTGTTCCGCCGGTCCGGCAACGTCCGGTTCCGCCAGGCCCGGGTGACCGGCATCGACTTCGACGCCCGGCGCCTGTCGCTCTCCGGCGGCGGCGACATCCCCTACGACACGCTGGTCCTGGCCACCGGCAGCGCCAACGCCTACTTCGGCAACCCCGAACTGGCCGAGCGGACGATCGGCATGAAGGCCCTCGACGAGGCGATGCGCCTGCGCAACCACGTGCTGTCGTGCCTGGAGCGGGGCGCCCAGTGCGCCGATCCGGCCGAACGGGCCGAGTGGCTCACGTTCGTGATCGCCGGCGGCGGGCCGACCGGCGTCGAGTACGCCGGCGCGCTGGCCGAGCTGCTCGACATGGTCCTCGGCCGCGACTTCCCCGAACTGGCCCCCGGCTCCGGCCGGGTGCTGCTGGTGGAGGGAGCCGACCGCCTCCTCGGCGCCTTCCACCCCAAGCTCGGCGCCTACGCCGCCGACACCCTCCGCAGCCGCGGCGTCGAGGTCCGGCTGTCGACGCTGGTGCGCTCGACCAGCGACACCTGCGCCGTGCTGGCCGGCGCCGGCCGGGAGGCCACCGTCGGGGCCCGGACGATCGTGTGGTGCGCCGGCGTCGGCCCCACCGATCCCTTGCCCGACAAGGAGGAGGGCATCACCCGGAGCCGCTCCCGGCGCCTCGAGGTCGACCCCTTCCTCCGCCTCCGGCCCGACGTCTACGCCATCGGCGACGTCGCCTCGGTCCGCCCGCCCGGCGCCGGCGCCGGCGGCGAGCTGCCGATGCTGTCGCCGCCGGCCATGCAGGAGGCCCGCTACGTCGCCCGGGCCATCCGCCGGGGCGGGCCGCCGGAAGCGCCGTTCCGCTACCGCGACAAGGGCACGATGGCCACCATCGGCCGCCGGGCGGCGGTGGCCCAGGTGGGGCCCGTCCGCCTCCGGGGATTCCTCGGGTGGATCACCTGGCTGGTGGTCCACCTGTACTACCTGATCGGTTTCCGCAACCGGGCGGCGGTGCTGGCTTCGTGGGGCTGGGACTACCTGCGCCGTGACCGCCCGATCCGGCTCATCATCCGCAGCCGCTACGACCCCGTGGTGGCGGCGCTGGTGCCCGACGAACCGGGCTGAGGGCCGGCCGGAGGTTCCGGCGCTACCCCACCGGGTGCAGGTGGCCGCCCCTTCCGGAGCGCTGCGGCCGGGGCGGGCCCTCCGCCCGGGCCAGCTCCCACACCGAGGCCAGGCCCATGAGGTCGAGCAGGTGGGCCGACTCGCCGAGCAGCGTGGCCGTGCCCCGGGCCAGGTCGACGGCGGTGGTGACGCCGAGGCAGGCCACCAGGGCGGCCACCAGCGGCAGCATCCCGTAGGCCCGGGCCGGCCGCCAGCCGACGAAGAGGAACCCGACGGCCAGGGCGAAGTCGAAGGAGCCGACCTCCCGGGCGATGTGGACCGGGGCGCCGGCGTCGCGGCCCAGCAGCAGGACGGGCAGGGCCAGCACCATCTGCACCACGGCCAGCGTGATGAGCCCGGCCCGCAGGGCCTGGGGGTCGAACCGCCGCCGGGCCGCCGTCCGCTCCCGGTTGATGGCGGCCATGATCCCCGGCGCCAGGTCGGGGGCGGCCTCGGCCGGCGCCATCCGCACCGTCCGCGTCAGCTGGATGGCCTCCGACTCGAAGGCCCGGCAGCCGGCGCAGCTGGCCAGGTGCCAGGCCAGGGTGCCGTCGTCGACGCCCGCCTCCTCCCCGTCGAGCCGGGCCGAGATCCCCAGTCGGTAGTCGTCGCAGTCCATATCCGGATAGTCGCCGTTGGGGGCGGTGGAGTTCCCGTCGGTCAGGAGGCCGGCGCCGGGGCGGACTGCGGTTCCGGGCGGGCGACGGGGACGCCGACGCCGGCCAGGCGCAGGGCCGTCATGATGGCCAGGCCGAAGCCCAGGCCGATGGAGGCGGCCACGCAGATCCGGGCCAGGGCGGCGCCGAAGCCGAAGGGCACCTCGGAGTGCGAGAAGGCCCCGGCGTCGCTCACGCCGCCGAGGAGGGCCACCAGCAGGCCGGCCAGGCCGGTGAGCGACAGGCCCTCGGAGCGCCGCCGCAGCAGGAGCACCAGTCCCACGATCCCCGCCGCCCACCCGAGCACGGCGAAGGGGCTCTGGGTCACCGCCTTGCCCAGCCGGTAGCCGAGACTCCCGGCGTTGGCCAGGCCGAGCCCCAGGTTGTGGAACACGTCGACGGCCACGACCACCGCCGTGACGGCAGCCAGGCCGGCGGCCCACGCCTGGCCGCGGCCGATGACGACCACGGCCGCCAGCAGCACCAGCGCCAGCAGGTACCAGGGCAGCGCCGTCGACCCCGGCTGCCAGACGAGGTCGCCCTTGACGGCGATGGTCTGGCTGCCCTGCTTCATCGTGACGACCCACTCCGGGATGACCGTCTGGCGCTTGCCGGGGTTGGCCTGCACCTGGGGCGGGTTGGTGGCCAGCATCCAGTGGATTCGGTGGTCGTGCCAGCGGGCCACCGGCTCGGAGGAGATCTTCTGCCAGTCGGTCTCGCCGGGCTTGGCGTTCTCGGCCGACGGCGGCGGCTGCCTGCCCTTCCTCGTCTGGTTCAGGTACGTCGCCGTCGACAGCCGGTTCTGGAACACGCCCTCCGGTCCGATGCGGAGGTAGGGCTCGTCGCGGTAGCCGAGGACGACGACCTCGGTGCCGGAGTGGTTGGTGACCTGGAGGCGGCTGCCCGCCTCCACCACCTTGACCTCGAGGCCGGGCACGGGCGGCGTGACCGACTTCAGATGGGTGTGGAAGTTGGTGGCACTGACCCCCGACACGCTGTGGGCCGAGGCCGGGGCGGCGGCCACCCCGAGCCAGACGACGACGGCGGAGGCGGCGAGCAGGATCCGGCGCATGGGCGTCAATCGTCGCATTCCTCGCGGCCTCGGGGGTGCCACCGCCCCGGACGGCGGGAACTTTCCCGCCGGCCGCCCCGACCCTTTGTTCATGAAACGCACACTCTTCGTGACCATCGCCGCGGCCGCCGCCCTTGTCCTGCCGGCCACCGGCGCCCTGGCCCACGTGACCGTCAACCCCCGCTCGGCCACCCAGGGCGGCTACACCAAGCTGGCCTTCCGGGTGCCCAACGAGCGGGACGGCGTCGACAGCACCGGGGTCGAGGTCAACTTCCCGGCCGACCACCCCATCACCTCGGTCAGCGTCCGCCCCCACCCGGGGTGGATCTACTCCGTCGAGACGGCGAAGCTGGCCAAGCCGATCACGTCCGACGACGGCGACATCACCCGGGCCGTGACGAAGATCACGTGGACGGGCGGGACCATCAAGCCCGGCGAGTTCGACGAGTTCGAGGTGTCCGTCGGCCCGCTGCCGACCGACACCGACTCGCTGACCTTCAAGGCCCTCCAGACCTACAGCGACGGCCAGGTCGTCCGCTGGATCGAGGAGGCGACCCCCGGCGGGGCGGAGCCCGACCACCCGGCGCCCGTCCTCACGCTGACCAGGGCCGACGCCGCCCCCACCACCCCGACGACCGCCCCGGCCGCCCAGCAGCAGGGCGGTGAGGTGGCGGCCCGGGACAGCGGCGTGAAGCAGTCCGACGTCGACCGGGCCAACTGGTTCGGCCTGCTCGGCCTGGCCTTCGGGGCCCTCGGGTTCGCCACCGCGCTGGCGTCGCGCCGGCGGCGCCCGTCCGCCGGCTGACCGGTTCGAGGCCCGACGGGCTAGATCAGCGAGCGCAGGATCCGGAAGATCGTGCGGGCGTCGTCGGCCGGCGGGCCGAGCGGCGACGCGCCCAGCACCCGGAAGCAGGCGTGGATCCGGGCGGCCCGCAGCGTCGGCTCGAACGTCGGCGGCGGGCCGGCCGGCCAGCGCCGGCGGGCGTAGGCGGCCTCGACCCGGCGGCGCAGGCGGCCGGGCCAGCCGAGGGTGAAGAAGGCCAGGTCGAGCTCGCCGGGGCCCAGCGCCGCCGACTCCCAGTCGACCGGGAGGATCTCCCGGTCCCGCAGCAGCACGTTGGCGGGGGTGAACTCGCCGTGGACCACCGAGTGCGCGGCGGTGAGGAGCGGCTCGTAGAGCTCCGCCCGCCGGCAGGCGGTGGCCAGCCAGGGGTAGCGGAGATGGAGCGTGCCGGCCCAGCCGGCGGTGCGGTCCATCCAGCCCTGGTACCACTCGGCGTCCCGGAAGGGGATGCCCGACAGCAGCAGGTCGGGCCACAGGCCCTCGGTGGCGCCGTGGAACGTGCCGAGCCACTGGCCGGCCCGGTCGAGGGTGCGGCTGCGGCGGGCGTCGAGGAGCGAGGTCGCCCCGTCGAGGAACTCCAGCACCAGCCAGTCGGCGTCGGTCAGCTCGTCGTGATGGAACCCCAGGCAGCGGGCGGTCGACACCCCGAGCGGCTCGAGGACGTAGCTGTAGACGGCCGCCTCCCGGACCAGGCCGCCCCGATGGCCGTAGGCGGCGTGGCGGGTGCCGTCGACGCCCGGACCGTGCTTGCAGTAGACGCTCCGCACGTCGCCGGCCAGCGTGCGGTAGGTGACGACCTCGGCGTCGAACGTGCCCTCGAAGGGCCAGGGGCGGCGGGAGATGACCGGGCCCTGACCGGGCAGGGAGCCGAACACCGAGCCGATGACGCGGTCGGCGTCGTCGAGTTGCGCCGCGCCAGCGGCGCGCCAGTCCCCAGCCGAATTCATGCGAGTGTCTCCGTTCCCCAGCGTCCCCAGCGGCCGCCACCCGCGCCGGCGGGCGGCGTTCACAAAAGGGACGTTACGGACAGCCGCCTGAGATCACACTGAGACTGTTCCCGCCCCGCCTGGCGGAGGGTTCCGACGAACGGCGCGGAGACGCTCAGACGAAGCGGAGCTCGCCCTCGTCGTCGGGGTCGTCGACGGTGCGGTCGCAGGTGGGGCACCACCAGCGGGCCTCGAGCGGGGTGCCGCAGGCCGAGTGGCGGACGGCGTCGCCGCCGCCGGCCACCGCGCCCCACTGGGCCAGCAGGGCCAGGACCCCGGCCAGCTCCCGCCCCGCCTGCGTCAGCTCGTAGCTGAACCGGGGCGGACGGGCGGAGTAGGCGGCCGACAGCACGAGACCGTCGGCCTCCAGCCGCTTGAGCCGCTGGGAGAGGACGTTGGTGGCGATGCCCGGCAGCGCTTCGGCCAGTTCACCGAAGCGCAGCGGCGCCGCCAGGAGGGCGTGGACGATGAGCAGCGTCCACCGGTCGCCGACCCGGGCCGCCGCCCAGGCCAGCGGCGCCGCCGCCGGATCGGCGATGTCGGGCGGCTCGGTCCGGCGTCCGCCGGCCTCTGATCGGGGCATACCGCCCATCTTCCCTCCTGCGGGAAATTCCCTCTTGACTTCCCGACCCTCCCTGCGGATTCTACTTGTAACTTGCAATTTGCAACTGACTTGTTGGAGGCAATCGAGATGTCGTGGATCGAAGAGCTGCAGGAGGCGGCCACCGCGGTGGCCGCCAGGGTGTCCCCCGCCGTCGTCCGCATCGGCCGGGACGGCGGCGCCGGCCGGGGTGGAGGCGGCGGTCGAGGCGGCGCCGGTCGTGGCGGTGGCCGCGGCGGCGCCGGCGGCGGTGGTGGCAGCGGCGGTGGCGGCGGCCGGGGCGGCGGCAGTGGCCGGGGCGGCCCGGGGAACCCGGAGGATGCCGGCGGGCCGGGCGGGCCGTTCCGGGCCGGAGTCGGCGGCGGCTTCCGGGCGGAGTTCGGCCGGACCGGCGGATTCGCCGGGTTCGGGCCGGGGTCCGGCGGCGGCCGGGGCGGGGCGTTCGGGCGGGGGGCCGGGGTCGTCGTCGGGCCGGGGCTCGTCGTGACCAACGCCCACAACCTCCGGGGCGCCACGGTGACCGTGACGTTCGGCGACGGGCGCCAGGAGACCGGCACGGTGGCCGGGGCCGACCTCGACGGCGACCTGGCGGTGATCCAGGTGCCGACGGGCGACATCGAGCCGCTGGAATGGGCCGCCTCGCCGGCCGGGATCGGCACGCCGGTCTTCGCCGTGGGCGGGAGCCCGTTCGGGGCCCGGGTCACGTTCGGGACGGTCTCGGCCGTGGGCCAGGCCTTCCGGGGCCCGGGCGGGCGCCTGGTCGGCGGGTCGCTGGAGCACACCGCCCCCCTCAGCCGGGGCTCGTCGGGCGGTCCGGTGGTCGACACCGCCGGCCGGCTGCTGGGCATCAACACCAACCGCCTCGGCGACGGCTTCTACCTCGCCCTCCCCGCCGGGCCCGAGCTGCGGACCCGGATCGACCGGCTGGCCCAGGGCGACGTCCCGGCCCGCCGGCGCCTCGGGGTGGCCCTGGTGCCGGCGCCGGCCGCCCGCCACCTCCGCCGGGCGGTGGGGCTGCCGGAGCGCGACGGCGTCCTCGTCCGCATCGTGGAGGAGAACAGCCCGGCCGAGGCCGCCGGCCTGCGGGAGGGCGACCTGCTGACCACGGCCAACGGTCGCGATCTGCGCACCCCTGACGACCTCTTCGCCGCCCTCGACGCCCTCGCCGGCGGCGAGAGCCTGAATCTCCACGTCGTCCGGGGCGTCGACGAGCTCGACGTCGCCGTCCGCTTCGACGCCGACGGCGGCGAGCAGGGGTCGGCATGAGGCCGCCCCGGCCATGAGCACCAACGGCCAGAGCCGGCTCGAGGCCGAGGCGGCGGCCCTCGACGCCTACTCGCAGGTCGTCACCCGGGTGGCCGACCGCCTGCTCTCGTCGGTCGCCAGCCTGCGGGTCGGGGTCGAGGTGTGGGCCAAGGGGTCGGGCTCGGCGGTGGCCATCTCGGAGGACGGGTTCCTCGTCACCTCGGCCCACGTGGTGGCCGGCGCCGCCGGCGGCACGGCCACCTTCGGCGACGGGCGGGAGCTGCCCTACGAGGTGACCGGCATCGACCGGCTGTCGGACCTGGCCGTGGTCCGGGCCGCCGGCGGCGGGCTGGAGCCGGCCGAGCTGGGCGACGCCGACCGGCTCCGGGTCGGCCAGCTGGTGGTGGCGGTGGGCAACCCCCTGGGCTTCGCCGGGTCGGTCAGCGCCGGCGTGGTCAGCGCCCTGGGCCGGTCGCTGGCCGCCCAGAGCGGGCGCCACGCCCGGCTGGTGGAGAACGTGATCCAGACCGACGCCGCCCTCCACCCCGGCAACTCCGGCGGCGCCCTGGCCGACAGCACGGCCGCCGTGGTGGGGATCAACACCGCCGTCGTCGGGCCGGGGATCGGCCAGGGTCTCGGCCTCGCCGTCCCCGTCAACGCCGTGACCCTCGGCATCATCGGCGCGCTGATGGCCGGCCGCCGGGTCCGCCGGGCCTGGCTGGGGATCGGCGGGGGCCGCCGGCCGCTCCCGCCCCGGTTCGCCCGGGGCGACGGGCTGGCGCCCGGCCTCGAGACCGGTCCCGCCGCCGGCCTCGAGGTCACCTCGGTGGTGGCCGGGAGCCCGGCCGCCCGGGCCGGCCTGCGGCCCGAGGACCTGATCCTGACCATCGACGACGTCCCCGTCACCGCCATCGGCGAGCTGCAACGGCTGCTGTCGGCCGAGCGCATCGGCCGCCCCGTCCGCATCGCCCTGCTGCGCAACGGCGAACGCCTGGAAGCCGAGGCGGTCCCCTCCGAGCTCGACGACCGCTGACCCGCCAGCCCCGCCGCAACCGGCGTTCATCCGCCGCCATATCCGGGCGGATGAACGCCGGTTGGCCGATCATCGCAACGTAAGATCACCTTTGTGACAGATGATGCTCCGGTGGTCGAACCGGGCGACGGGGACGCCGCCCGGTGGCACCGCCGGTTCGCCATCGAACTGTTCAACCGGAGCTGGGACCTGCTGGAGCAGCCGGACCGGTCGGCCGACGAGGACGCCGAGATGCTGGCCGCCGCCTTCGGGTCGGCCTACCACTGGGGCGTCGTCGGCACGGCCGAGAACCGGGCGCTGGGCGACCACCAGATCGCCAAGGTGGCCAGCCACGCCGGCCTCCCGGCGCTGGCGCTGCACTACGCCCGCCGGGCGCTGGAAGCCATCGAGATCGGCCACTTCGGGGACTGGCAGGTGGCGGCGGCCTACGAGGGGATGGCCCGGGCCTGCGCCGCGGCGGGCGACCGGGCCGGCCGGGACTACTGGGTGCAGCGCTGCACCGTCGCCCTCGGGGCGGTGCCCGACGCCGCCGACCGCTCGGTGGTGGCTGACCAACTCCTGAACCTTCCTGATCTCCGGCCGCAGGAGGAGTGACCCAGGGCCTCGAACTACGGACCGTGGTCGATCTCACCCCGGATCGGCCGACCGCGAATTCGGAGCGACGGCGAAGGGCCTCCGCGCTCCGAGGAGGTGCCGTGACCCCCAAATTCACCCGCCTGCTGCTTCTGGCCACGGTGGCCGCCGGTTTCGGCGTCCTGCCGATGTCCGGCGCCTCCGCCGCCACGGACCGCGGCATCGTCGTCTACGACATGCCGACGGGCTTCCAGCAGGACGTCAACGCCAACGGGCAGTGTCACACCACCAGTGACTTCACCAAGATGCCGGTGACCGAAATCGACCCCGGCGACTCGGTGAGCTGGTTCATGAACTCCCAGAACCAGGGCAAGCACAACGTCACGCCGGCCAACGACGTGCCCGGGGGCCAGCACTGGGCGGCCGGGGTCCAGAAGTCCGACGACCTCGCCGCCGGCGCCGACCCCTTCGTGGTGCACTTCGACAAGGCCGCGCCCGGGTACTACTTCTACTACTCCAGCGTCGACGGCGAAGGGTCCGACTCCAAGGGCAAGCTCGACGGGATGTGCGGCGCGATCCACGTCCGCGGGGCCGCCCCCACCACGACCACCACTCCGGACACCACGCCCACGACGCAGCCGACGACCGACACGACCGCCGCCCCCGCCACGCCGGGCACCACCGCCACGACGGCTCCGGTTTCGGCCGTCCCGTCGGCCACCCACCCGGCCACCCCGGCCGCCCCGGCGCCGACCACGACGGCGCCGCCCAAGTCCGAGAAGGACCACAAGCCGAAGGACGAGACGACCACGACCACGACGGCTCCGCCGGTCAACGGCCCGGTCGACCTGCCGGCCGAGGCCATCGTGCCCAACATCAACCCGACGGGCAGCGCCACCCAGGACGGCATCGTCGCCCCGTCGTCGACGCCGACCGGCGACGCCGCCGCGATCATCAAGACCAAGCACGGCCACGGCCCGGTCATCCTGCTGATCGTGAGCGGGCTCGGCATCGGCGGCCTCGCCGTCGGCACCGCCGCCTACAAGTGGGCCAACCGGGCCAGCAAGTACTTCCCCGCCTAGTCCCGGTTCTGGACGTGCTGGTAGCCGAACCGGCCCTTGATGCAGAGGTTGCCCCGGGTCACGAACTGGTCGTGGGGTGAGGTGACCCGCACGATGCGGTTGTCCTGGGTGTGGAGCGTCAGCGTGCAGCCCACCCCGCAGTAGGGGCAGATCGTGTCGGTGCGGGTCTGGCGCTCGGGAGCCCACTCCCCCGCCTCCCGCAGGGCGTACTCCTCGGCGAAGGCCAGGGCGCCGGTCGGGCAGACCTCGATGCAGTTGCCGCAGTAGACGCAGGCCGAGTCGGGGAGCGGAACGTCCCACTCGGTCGAGATGCGGGAGTCGAAGCCCCGGCCGGCCACGGCGATGGCGAACGTGTTCTGCCACTGCTCGCCGCAGGCGTCGACGCACTTGTAGCAGAGGATGCAGCGCTCGTAGTCCCG
>Ga0070741_10001106_pt1 | contig 86239 bp, 73 predicted proteins | sample Coa_R1_4_FD_66440 | JGI IMG/M metagenome (GOLD analysis project Ga0070741, IMG submission 66440) | Surface soil microbial communities from Centralia Pennsylvania, which are recovering from an underground coalmine fire - Coalmine... | ecosystem: Environmental > Terrestrial > Soil > Unclassified ... | reverse complement strand
ACGTACCAGGTACGTACCTGGCACGTACCTGGCACGTACCAGGTACCGCGTCAGCGCGGACCGGCGGTCGCGGTCGCAGGCTCGGCCAGCAGCTGCTCGGTCAGCTCGCGCAGCTCCTTCTTCAGCCGCACGTGCTCCTCGCCGGTCGCCGGGCTCGCGAAGCCGGCGTGCACGGTGCGCACCTTGCCGTCGCGCCCGAGATAGATCGACGTCGGGTACGCGCCGAAGTTGACGAGCTGCGGCAGCGCGTCGGCGATCGTCTTCGATTGCGGCGTCGGGCTCGTCGTCCCCGCGTACAGCATCGGGTACTGGATGTTGTAGCGCTTCATGAACGCCTGCACGCGCGGACGGTAGTTCTTCGGGTCGGGATCGTTTTCGAACATCAGGCCGACGATCTCGAGCCCCTTCGCGTGGAAATCGCGGTACAGCTCGCCGAGGAACGGCGCCTCGTCGTGACAGTTGGGGCACCAGCTGCCGCCGATCGCCAGGATGACGACCTTGCCGCGGAACTGCGGATCGCTGCTCGACACCATCTTGCCGGTGATGGCGTCGGCGAACGCGAACTGGAAGGGCGCCGTCGGATCCTTGACGTTCGTGTAGCGCGACGGGTCCGGCGGCTCCGGGATGCCCTTGGCGCGCGCCATGTCGCTGCGCATCACCGTGTAGTGCGCGTTGCCGTTGTAGGTGACGGCGAGCGAGCCGTCGGGGTTCGGCGTCGCTTCGAACAGCGTCGGACGTTCGCCGGAGAAGTGGCTCAGCGTCAGCCGGCCGTTCTTCCAGTGCCCGACCAGCGTGCCGACGTCGCCGTCGACGCGCAGGACGGAGCCGGACACCTCGGACCCCGACTGGCGGAGAAACACGTTCCACGTGCGCGTGTCGCGCGGCGCGGTCACTTCGGATTCGAGGCGCCGCATCTCCCAGTAGCCCGCGACCTGCGGCACGTTGTCGGCGTCGGCCGACACCGCGACGAACCGCTTCATCCGCACGTCCTGCGGCCGCGCGTTGGGCCGGTTGTTCCGGTAGGTGCCGACGAGCTCGTCGCCCTTCTGCGTGAGCTCGAGGATCGTGTTCAGGAAGTCGTACTCGAACCGGAGGGTCCCGTCGGCCACCGTGCCGGCCGTCGATCCGATCCTGCGATCGCCTTCGAAGAAGAAGCCCTGGGGCTGGGCGCCCTTCGTGTCGATCTCGAACCGGAACGGCACGTCGGTGCCGCTCGCGGCGATGACGGCGTCCCACAGGCCGTCGACGGTCGCCGCGCGCATCGGCGCGACGATCAGGAGCGCGGCGGCGATCAGCATCACTTTGCGCATAAGACCCCTTGGCAGCCCGGACGGGCTGCGCTACGGCTGCGATGAACCCCTGGCCGCCGACCGCTGCGCCGTCGGCAGCACCTTGCGCGGCAGCTTCTCGTCCCGCATCGCCGCGTCGTACGCGAACGCCGCGATCACGGTCGCCTGCTGGACCATGTCGTCGCGCTGCACCCGGTCGAACGTGTCCATGTTCGAGTGGTGCGTCCGCGAGTTGTACTCGAGTCGATCGACGAGGAACTGGAATGCCGGCACGCCGATGTTGTCGAACGACACGTGGTCGGTCTGCGCGACGGAGCGCGGCGACAGGATCGTCACGCCGAGATCCTTCAGCGGCGCGATCCACTGTTCGAAGACCGGCCGCACCGCGAGGTTGCTCTGCATCCAGACGCCGCGCACTTTGCCGCTGCCGTTGTCCGAGTTGAAATAGGCGGCGAGCTTCGCCTGTTCCGGCTTCAGCGTCATCGTCTCGACATCGCCGAGGTGCTCGGCGACGTACGCCTTCGACCCGAGGAGCCCCTGCTCCTCGCCGCCCCACAGCGCCACGCGGATCGTCCGGCGGGGCCGCACGCCGACCGCTTTCAGGATCCGCACCGCTTCCATCATCGCCGCGCTGCCGGTCGCGTTGTCGGTGGCGCCCGTCGCATAGGGATGGGAGTCGAGGTGCGCGCCGAGCAGGACGACTTCCGACGCGAGATCGGTGCCAGGCAGCTCGGCGATCGTGTTGATGCCGTTCATGCCGGCGCCTTCGTCGTAGTACTTCGTCTCGACGTTCAGCTCCACCTTCGGCCGCAGCCCCTTGTCGAGAAGCCGCACGAGCCGGTTGTAGTGCTCGACCGCGAGCGTGACGCCGGGCACCGCCGTGCCGGCGCGCTCGTCGCGCGCGAAGCCGCCGGACGGAAACACCGTGCCGCCGTCGGGATGCTGCTGCTGCCACGACAGCGTGCTGCCGCCGTCGGCCATGTCGCTGTCGCTGCCGCGATCGAAGGTGGCGACGACGCCTTCGCTGGCGTAGAACGCCTCGACTTTGTCGCGGAACGCCTGGGCCGCGGCGCCTCGGCCGCCGCCGGGACGCGCGGCCGGCACCGGCGTCTCCTCCGCCTCGCGCGTCCACCGGTCGTCCATGCGCAGGATGTTCGGTCCCTCGTACATCCGCACGCGCCGCTCCGGCTGCGTGAGCACGATCTTGCCCGCGAGCGTGCCGCGGTACTTGTCGAAATCGTTGTCGGTGGCGATCTGGACGCGCACGACGTCCGCGGTGATCGTTCCCCGGGTGCCCGACGACCACTCGCGCGGGTAGCCGACGATCGTCTGCACCTGCGGCTCGACGAGCTGCGCGCTGAAGCGGACGAGCGACCATCCCTTGCCGAACTTCCACCGCTCCTGGTGGACGTTGGCGAGACCCCAGTCGCGGAACTGCTTCATCGCCCACTCCGACGCCTGCTGCATCGCCGGCGATCCCGTGAGCCGCGGCCCGTACACGTCGCTCAGCCACGCCACGTGGTCCATCACCTGCGACCGCGTCAGCCCTTCGTCGCGGATCTTTCCGATCGTGGCGTAGTCGATCTTTTCGGTCTGCGCGACGCCGACGGCGACGAGGGACGCGACGGCCAGCGCGGCGACAGGCAGTGTTCTCATCTCGGTTCTCGTGTCCCTCCGGGCGCGACCGAACGCCGAGGTTACATGATACGCTCCGGCCATGCGAATGGCCGCCGTTCTTCTCGTGCTCGGCCTCGCCGGGCCCGACGTCATCCGCACGGGCGACATCACGGTTCGCGGCCTCACGGCGGGCGATTTTCCGCGCGTCCAGCGGCTGGCGACAAACGTTTACACCTTCGAGCAGATCGATCCGACCAAACGCACGGTGACCGTCAACAACCTCATCGTCACCTCGGAGTCGGGCGTGCTCGTGGCGGAGGGGCAGGGGACCGACGCCAACGTCGCGCTGCTGAAGGCCGCGGTCGCTCGACTCACGGCTCAGCCGATCAAGTACGTCGTCGTCGGATCGGAGCACGGCGACCATACCGGCGGCGACGCGGCGTTCGGGCCCGACGTGACGTTTCTCGTCCACCCGAAGTCGAAGGGCGCCGTCGAGCGCCGGCTGCGGGGTCCCATCGAAACGGTCGCGGACACCCGCGTGCTGCGTCTCGGGACGACCGAGGTCGACGTCCTGTTCCTCGGGCGCGCCCACACCGGCGGCGATCTCGAGGTGTACCTGCCGCAGCCGAAGATCCTGTTCATGAGCGAAGTGTTCTCGAACCGGATCTTCCCGTCGATGGCCAACGGCTACCCGAGCGAGTGGATCGCCACGCTGCGGAAGGCCGAGCGGCTGGCGCCGGCGTGGTTCGTGCCGGCGCACGGCTTCGTCGATACCGCCGCGATCCTGTCGGAGGAAGAGCGGAACTACCGCGCCGCGATCGAGCGCATCGTCGCGGAAGGCACGCGGCTGCACGACCGCGGCGTCGACGTCGAGACGGCGGCGGCGGGCGCGGTGCTCGAGCCGTACGACGCGTGGACCCGCGCAGGCAACAACGCGTACCAGGCGATCAAGCGCGTGTACACCGAGCTGGATGGAGGGCTGCAATGAACCGACGCGAATTTCTGGCGGCGACGGCGGCGGCGTCGCGCGTTCGTCCCGCGCACGCGTTCGGCTCCCGCGCGGCCGACCGCGCGTCGTGGCGCGCCGATTTCCCGGTGACGCAGGCGTCGACCTATCTCAACTCTGCCGCGATGCATCCGCTCAGCGTGCCTGCGGCCAGGGCGCTGCAGGAGTACATCGACGCGCAGGTGTACCGCCGCACGCGCGACTTCGACGCGGAGCGCCAGGCCGAGCTCAAGCAGCGTTTCGCCGCGCTCGTCAACGCGCGTCCCTCGGAGATCGCCTTCGTCCAGAACACGTCCGACGGCGAGAACATCGTCGTCATGGGCATGGACCTCGCGCGTCGCGGCGGCAACGTCGTGCTGGACGAACTGCATTTCGAGACGTCGCTCTACATGTACAAGACGCTCGAGGCGAAAGGGCTGCGGCTGCGGGTCGTCAAGCACCGCGGGTGGAGGATCGATCTGAACGACATGGACCAGGCGATCGATCGCGAGACGCGACTCGTGTCGATGGCGCTCGTGTCCAACGTCAACGGCTACCTGCACGACGCGCGCGCCATCGCGGATCTCGCGCACGCGCGCGGCGCGTACGTGTTCGCCGACCTGGTGCAGGCCGCCGGCGCCGTGCCGGTGGACGTGCGCGCGATGGGCATCGACTTCGGGTCGACCGCCACCTACAAGTGGCTGATGGGCGAGCGCGGCTTCGGGTTTCTCTACGTCCGCGACGACCTGCAGGACACCGTCGTCCCGACGACGAGGTACGGACACCGGCAGCTGGCGAAGTTCGATCGCGTGGGCATCACGTGGGAACCGCTGCCGGGCGCGGCGAAGTACGAAACGGGCACGATCCCCAACGCGCTGGCCGCGTGCGCGTCGCGGTCGCTGCAGTACATCGCGGAAATCGGCGGCGTACCGGCGATCCGGGCGCACGCACGGCCGCTCGTCGAGCGCCTGCAGACCGAGCTGCCGAAGAAGGGCTACGCCCCCGTGACGCCGCACGGGACCGAGACGCCGATCGCCGCCTTCGAGGTGCGCGACGTCGCCGCGGTGCAGCAGAAGCTGCAGGCGGCGAACGTCTCGGCGACGCTGATCCCCGACGAGAAGCGGCTGCGACTGTCGGTGTCGGTCTTCAACAACGACGAAGACATCGATCGCGTCGTCGCCGCGCTCTAGCGGGCCCGACGCTGCGCACGGCCGGACGACGTGTCCGGCGGCGCGCAGCATTCAGGGCTGCTTGTCGTACATGCGCCCGTACGCGAGGTACTGCTTCATCGGATCGCGCGGGTAGGCGATGTGCACGGCGGCCGCGTTGCCTTTCGCGTCGAGGTCCGCCGTCAGCTCCGCGTTGACGCCGGCCCAGTAGGTCGGCAGGTCGAGCCCCTTGTAGCGCGCGACGACCTGGTCGCGCAGCGCCGGATCGAAGTGCACGCCGTAGCGATCGATCAGCGCCTTGATCGCCGCGTAGTCGCCTTCCGCTTTGATCCGCATCAGCTCGGCGAGCAGCAGGCCGACGCCGTCGTGCATCTTCTGGTAGTCCTTCACCTCGATGTACGTCTTCCCGCCGTGCTGCACGTAGTCGATGGCGCCGGTCCTGTCCTTGATGTAGTTGACGATCAGCTGCCGATCGCGCTCGTGATCCTCCTCGATGGTGTCGCCGGACAGGATGCGCCGCAGCTGCGTCAGCGCCGCGCGCGCCGCCGCGTCGTACATCGTCTTGGCGACGGCGTCCTGGTCGGACACCAGGCCGAGCGCCTTCAGTTTCGGGTCCCAGACGTTCCACAGCCCCATCAGGTCGGCGCGCGCCTCCTCGAGGGTGGAGAAGTATTCCTTCAGCGCGGGGCCGGCGCCGCCCTTCGCGAGGTGCTCGCTCAGCCTACCCGATCCGTGGCCGATCACTTCGTGCATCGCCGTCAGCACGTCTTCCGCCTCTTCGCCGTACTTGTCGGCGCGGCGCGCCTCGTCGGGCGTCGCCGCGAACTCCGAGCTGGTTTTCGCCGACGCGGCCGCCGAGAGCGCATGGCTGCTGCCGAGGAACAGGAAGTTCTTCGTGCCGTACATCTCGTGGATTTCGTTTTCGTTCGGCAGGTTGTCGCCGATCGTCGTGACGTGGAAGTCGCCCGTCTCCACCAGCACTTCGACCGCCTTGACGAGCGGCGGCGTGAAGTCCTGCTTCTTGTACCTGGCGTCCCACGGCGCCTTCTGCTCGAAATAGGCAGCGTTCTGCGCCAGCTTCGTCATCGCATCGGTGACCGGCTTGTCGGTGACGGTGACGAACGCCTGCGAGCTGCCCTTCGCGCCGCGCGCATCGCGGTAGACCTCGATGAAGCCGTTCGCGAAGTCGACGGTCCCGTTGTCGCGCACCCAGTCGCCGCCGAACTGCAGCCACTCGGCCGGCTCGCCGGTCTCGTAGTACCGAACGAGATCGCTGATCGCCTTGGCCTGCGGCTGGTCGACCGAAGCGGCCGCGAGGCGCGCCTTCTCCAGATAGTCGACGGCCTTCCGCAGGTAGACCGCGTAGAGTCCGGGCGCCACGCGCCCGTCCTTCGTGCCGGCGCGGTAGACCTCCTCCCGGATCGTGCCGTCCGCGCCTTTGACCACGCGGGAATTCAGCGGGTACTGCTCCTTGAAATTCTTGAGCTCGGCGAGCGTCACGCCGCGGTAGAAGGTGTTGGAACTCGCCTGGATGATGTCCTTGCCCGGCGCCGGCGTCTTGGTCGTCGCCATCGGCTCCACGTTCGCGTCGAAGAGCGACGCGCGCAAATCGCCGAGCTCGCGCCGCAGCGCCGCCGCATCGGCGAGCGGCGGCAGGTCGGCGTAGCCGCCCTTGAAGGCGCCGTGCGCCTGCGCGCGCAGCGCCGCGTCCTGCCACTCGTCGAACGTGAATGCCGGCAGGAACTTCTGCGACGTGTTCTCGTTGTGATTGCCGCGGTTTGCGAAGAAGAGCAGCGCGTACTCGCGGATCCGGCCCAGAACCTCCGGCGGAATGCCTTCGCTGTGGGCCATCACGCCTTCCAGCAGCCGCTTCTCGCGGATGCCGTACTGCGACAGCTGGTCGTAGATGATCGGATCGATCGCGATCGCCGCCTGCGTCAGCCAGTACGCCACCGCCTGCTGCGAGGGCGTCAGCTGCGAGAAGCTGTCCGCGCGAAGCTGGATGAATCCGGTGTCGCGCACCCGCTCGACGAGCGGCGACGCCGGCGGCTGCGCGGAGGCGACCGCGCCTCCGAGGAGCACGGCGACGAGAAGTCGGGAGAACATCCCGCGATTTTACCCCTCGCGCGTGGCCGGCCGGTTGCTGTAGGCGCCGCGCTCGCGGCGACCCGGAGGGTGGCGCGGGAATGGGTTACCGGTTAGTACCAACGATCTTCTGCTTAGTGGCGAGCTCGTTCGCGGCCGCAGCGGTCGCGCGCGCTCAGCCATTATCCTTCGCGCGTGACGATGTCGCGTCGGCGACCGGCGCGCGCGGCATCGCCGTCGCCGATCTGAATCGAGACGGGTGGCCGGACGTCGCGACGGCGAACACCGTCCGCAATTCGGTCGTCGTGCTGCTGAACCATGCCGGCACGCTGACCAAGAGCCTCGAAGTGCCCGTCGGCCGCGGCCCGTTCGACATCACCTCCGGCGATTTCAACGGCGACGGCAAGCCCGACCTGGCGGTGACCAACGCCGATGCGAATTCGGTGACGCTCCTCGTGGGCGACGGCAGCGGCGGGTTCTCCGCGCAGGCGACGATTCCGTTCGGGCCGTCGGTGTCGAGTCCGCGCGGCATCCGCGCCGCCGACGTCAACGGCGACGGCCGGCTCGACCTGGTGGTCACCGGCTACAGCTCGAACTCCGTGATGACCCTGATCGGCGACGGCGCCGGCGGCTTTTCGATCGGCCCCAGCTTCACCGGCTACGCGCCGCAGCCGCAGGGCGCCGCCGTCGCCGACTTCAATCACGACGGTCGTCCCGACCTCGCGGTGGCGTACGACAGCGGAGGCGGCCTGGCGATCATGTACGGCAACGGCACGGCGAATCTGTTCGCCGCGCCGAAAGCGGTCGGCGGGCCTCAGTCGCTCAACGTCGTCGCCGCCGCCGACTTCAACGGCGACGGATGGATGGACGTCGCCGCGGCGTCGACGCGGAACGGCATCGTGTCCGTGTTTCTGGGCAGCTCGACCGGCCTCGCGTTCAGCGGATCCTACTCGGTCGGATCGTCGCCGCGCGGCATCGCGGTCGCCGACGTGAACGACGACGGCGCGCTGGACATCGTGACGGCCAACTACGGCGCCGGCACGGTCAGCGTGGTGATCGGGAACAAAGCGCGTCCCGGCCTGTTCACCGGCGAGGTCCAGTTCGCCGCCGGTCCGGGCAGCCGCGCGGTCGCGATCGCGGACATGAACCACGACGCGCGCATCGACATCGTCGCTGCGGATCAGAACGCCGCGGCGGCGACGGTGCTCGTCAACGAAATGGCGGCCGCGCCGGCGGCGTTCGCGTTCAGAGCGACGACGATCGGAACCGACAGCGGCACGGCGGGCGGCAGCAACCACGTCGAGGTCGCGGACTTCAATCGGGACGGCAAGCCGGATCTCGCGACGCTCGGCGCGAATCTCGACGTGCTCGTCTACCTCGGCGGCGGCGGGACCGTGTCGCTGCAGCCGAACCCACCGTACGGCGTCGGCCGATGGAACGTCGTCGACGCCAACGCCGACGGCGCGCCCGACATCGTCTCCGTGCTCGGCGCCGAACCCGACACGCTGACCGCGTTCGTCGGAAACGGCCGCGGAACGTTTACGAAGGTGCAGACGTCGACCCCGCTGCGCGTCGCGGACTATGCGCTCGCCGACATGAACGGCGACGGGCGTCCCGACCTGGTGTTCTATGGATACGACCGCGGCGCGGCGACGTACGTCCTCGGCGTGTTCCAGACGAACGCCAACGGGACGTTCACGCTCGTGACGAAGATGCCGATCGGCACGCAACTGCTGAACCTGGCGGTCGCCGACGTCGATCGCGACGGAAAGAGCGACGTGGTCGCCGAAGTGTGGCCGACCGGGCTGACGACCTTCACCGACTACGCGGCGTCGCAGGGCTGGCGGCGGGTGGCGACCTACGATCTGTCGCTGCCGAACATCGCCGCGGAAATCGTGTGCGGCGATGTCAACCACGACGGCTTCGCCGATCTCGTGCTGTCGACCGACGAGCAGACGGCGGTGATGCTGGGCGGCGCATCGGGGTTCCGCGAAGCGACGTACTTCGATCGGCAGACCGTCGGAGGCAGCTTCTGGTCGCCGACGATCGCCGACGTGAACGTGGACGGCAACCCCGACGTCGTCACGGACCAGGGTGTGATCGTCTTCGGCAACGGCGACGGCACCTTCGGCCCGCCGCAGAAATTCGACGTCGGCATCAATGGCGGGTACGGCGTGACGGCGGCCGACGTGGACGGCGACGGCCTTCCCGACCTGTTGTTCGGCGGCGCCTGGTCGCAGGTGACGGTGCTGTACAACTCGCGCGACACGGCCAACCATCCGCCGAGCGTGTCGGGCGGCGACCGGACGGTGAGCTATCAGGACCAGTTCGGCGAGGACGGCGTGGTGCTGGTGGCGAGCGGCAGCGATCCCGACGCGCACGCGCTGACGTACGTCTGGCGCGATCAGCACGGCGCCGTCGTTGCGACCAGTCGGTTTTACGAGCTGCTCCAGCCGCTGCCGCCCGGCACCTACACGTTCACCGTCACCGCAAGCGACGGCCGGGGCGCCTCGGCCACCGATTCGGTTGCGTTGACGATCGCGCCGGTGAAGGAGATCGTCGTCTGGGCCGCCGACGGCTTCCCGCAAGGCAGCGCATGGGTCATGGCCGCGGACGCCTCGGCCGCCGGCGGCGCTCGCGCCTACAATCCGAACGCGAACGCGGCGAAGATCAACGCGCCGCTCGCGAACCCGTCAAGCGGCTACACGATCGGCTTCATCGCCGATCCGACGCAGACCTACAAGCTCTGGATTCGACTGAAGGCCGACGGCAACTCGCCCTACAACGATTCGATATTCGTGCAGTTCTCCGGATCGACCGACGCCGCCGGGCATCCCGCCTATCGCCAGGGGACGACGTCGGCGCTTCCGATCAACCTCGAGGAGTGTGCGGGGTGCGGCGAATCAGGCTGGGGTTGGGAAGACGACGGCTGGGGCAGCGTCGATCGGAACGGCGTCACGCTGCGGTTCCCGGACGGCGGCTTCCACCAGATCTTCATCCAGCAGCGGGAAGACGGCGTGTCGATCGATCAGATCGTGCTCTCGTCGGAGAAGTTCCTGACGACGAGACCGGGCAAGGCGAAGAACGATTCGACGATCCTGCCGCGCACGTTCGTGCCCGGGGAGGATTGACGACGACCGGCCGCTACTTCACCCGCGCGCCCGTCAGCTGAGCGACGGCGCCGAGCGTGGTCTGCGCCGCGTTGAGCCCCAGGCGGAAGTCCTTGTCGTCGTACGTCGCGTAGACGTCCGTCGGCTGATGCCACTGGGGATCCCAGCCGGCGCCGATCTCGGTGCCGCGTTCGTTCTCGCGGACGCTGAGCGACGCGACCGCGTCCATGAACGGCGTGGAGTCGGTGTTCGTCATGTGGCTGCCCACATGGGCGGGGTAGTCGGTCGCGAACTTCTCGTTCGCCTCCTCCAGGATCCACGCGAGCTTCTGGCTGGCATCCGCCATCTTCGAGTTCACCTGGAACTCGATGTTCACGTCGGCCTCGGGCCGCTGCTCCCTGCTGAGCGTGCCGTCCGCGTGCGGCATGCCGTGATCGAACAGCATCATGTCGTGCTGGATCATGCCGAGCCACTTCGGCTCGTCGGGCGTGCCCTGCAGCGCCTGGCGCTGCGTGACGTAGGCGCGCGCGCCGTTCAGCCCGGTCTCTTCGTTGTTCCAGAGCGCGAACCGGATCGTGCGATCGGTGAGGACGTCGGGGCTGCTGAAGACGCGCGCGAGCTCCATGACGAGCGCGGTGCCCGACCCGTCGTCGTTCGCCGCTTCGCCCCACCCGTGACCGTCCATGTGGCCGGACACGATGTACATCTCGTCGCGATGCGTCGTGCCCCACTTCGTGCAGTAGACCTCTTCGCGCGGGCCGTCGGTGGCCGGCTGGGTATCGAGCGCGCGCAGCTTCTCGTCGGGCTGCTTCATCGGATCGGTGTTGACGCCGGTGCGCGCGCGGATGCCGCGCAGCCGCCCGCCGCCCTGCGCTTCGTCGGCGCCCCGTCCGCGGCCGCGGCCCTGCGCCGGCGGCGGCGTCGTGTATTCGTACCGGATGCGCGCGGTGGGGCAGCCGTAGCTTTTCAGCTGCGCCTCGATCCAGTCCACCGCCGCGCGATTGCGATCCGTTCCCTGCCGCCGGTCGCCGAACTGCGTCAGCCCCTTGATCGTGGCCTTGTATTTCTCCAGGTCGAGCCGCGCCACCAGCTTCTTCGCGTCGTCGTTGTTCTGCGCGCGCGTCGCGCCGGGCGCAAACGCCGCGGCGAGGCACGCCACTGCCAGGATCGAGGTTCGTCGCATGCCCATACTTTACCCGCTGTTCGCCGGGACCGGGGCGGCATTCGCCGATATCCGATCGGGATTTCGCGCGCCGGCTCCGCACACTGGGCCGCAGAGGCCGATAATGACTGACGCAGACCTGATGAATCCCCGCGACAACGTCACCCCGCAGCTCGTGATCGGGCTGGCCGTGATGGCGGCCGGCGTGCTGATGACGCTCGACGTGGCCGGGATGGTCCACGCGCGCGACTACCTGCGCTACTGGCCGGTCGTGCTCATCGTGATCGGCGCGCTCAACCTGGCGTCGGGCTCGAGCCGCCGCGGATCGTCGACCGGCCTGGTGCAGATGGCGATCGGAATCTGGTTCCTCCTCATCTCCACGCGCGTGCTGCCGCGCAACGCGTGGCTGCTGTTCTGGCCGATGGTGCTGATGTTCGGCGGCGCGATGCTGGTGCTGCACACGATTCGGCGCGGCAGCGAGCCGCTCGACACGCGCGAGATGGTCAGCATGACCGGCATCCTCGGCGGCAGCAACCGCCAGTCGAACGCGAACCCGCTGCGCGGCGGCGAACTCGTCGGCCTGATGGGCGGCGGACGTCTCGACCTGCGCCAGGCGGTGATTCCGCCCGGCGGTCAGGCGGTGCTCGACGTGCTGTGCGTCATGGGCGGGTACGAAATCGTCGTGCCCGACTCCTGGATCGTCGACGACCGGACGACGGCGTTCCTGGGCGGCAACGGCAACGAGACGCGGCCGCGTGCCGACGCGTCGGCCGTGCTCGTGCTGCGCGGGTTCCTGATGATGGGCGGTTGCGCGATCAAGAACTGAGATGCATCCGATTCTGATCGACGCGAGGCGGCTGGGCCTCTATCTGCTCGGCTGGATCCCGGTCGTCACCCTGTTGACGCTGGGCCTCGGGCGCGGCGCGCCGCCGTGGGCGGCGATCGCGGTGTTCGTGCCGCTCGGATTCGTCTACGCGTTCATCGGCCTGTCGGCGTGGTGGGTCTGCCGCGTGGCGCCGATCGAGCGCGGAATCGGCCTGCGAGCGGCGGCCGCGCAGGCCGTCGCCGCGGGCATGGCGAGCGCCATCTGGATTCTCGCGGCCGACATGTGGGTGTCGCTGCTCGATTCGACGATGCCGCAGCTCGCCGCCGGGGCGATGTTCGCATCGCGGCGCCTGCCGCTCCTCGTCATCGGCGCGCTGTTGTTCTGGCTGGCCTCGGCGCTGCACTACCTGCTCATCGCCTTCGCCGCGTCGCAGGCGGCCGAGCGCCGGGCGCTCGAGCTGAGCCTGCTCGCGCGCGACGCCGAGCTGCGGGCGCTGCGCGCGCAAATCGACCCGCATTTCCTCTTCAACAGCCTCAACTCGATCAGCGCGCTGACGGTCGCCGACCCGCCCGCCGCGCGCCGCATGTGCCTGCTGCTGGCGGACTTCCTCCGCGACACGCTGCGGCTCGGCGCGAGCGCGCGGATCTCGCTGGCCGACGAAATGCGGCTCGCGGATCGGTTCCTGGAGATCGAGCGGGTGCGGCTCGGCGGCCGCCTGCAGGTGACGCGCGAGACCGATCCGCTGGCGGCGGGGTGCCTCGTGCCGCCGCTGCTGCTCCAGCCGCTCGTCGAGAACGCGGTCGTGCACGGGATCGACCAGCTCGTCGACGGCGGGACGATCCGCATCGCCGCCCGCCGCGCCGGATCGGCGCTGCGGATCACGCTCGAGAACCCGTGCGATCCCGATCGGCCGCGCCGGACGGGCAGCGGCCTCGGCCTCGACCTGCTGAAGCAGCGCGTCGTGACGCAGTTCGGGACGGACGGCGGCGTCGACGTCGACGAACGGCCCGATCGGTTCCGCGTGGAGGTGACGATCCCATGCGCGTCGTGATCGTCGACGACGAGCCGCTGGCGCGGCGGCTGATGCGCGAACTGCTCGCCGCGCACGCGGACGTGGAGATCGTCGCCGACTGCGCCAACGGGTTCGAGGCGGTGAAGGCGGTGACCGATCACAAACCGGATCTGCTGCTGCTCGACGTCCAGATGCCGAAGCTGGACGGCTTCGAGGTGCTCGACCTGCTCGGCGGCGAGACCGACGTGATCTTCGTCACGGCGTACGATTCCTACGCCATCCGCGCCTTCGAAGTGCATGCGATCGACTACCTCCTCAAGCCGTTCAGCGCGGAACGCCTGTCGGAGGCGCTCGAGCGCGCGCGGCAGCGCATCGCCGCGCGCAGCCGGCCGGCGCAGGCGTTCGCGTCGGAGATGCGCGCCGAGCGCGCGCCGCTCGGCCGCATCCTGATCCGCGACCGCGGCGACGTCCACGTCGTGCCGATCCCGAAGGTCGACTACATCGAATCGCAGGACGATTACGTGGCGGTCCACACCGGCGGCCGGAGTTTCCTGAAGGAGCAGACGCTCGGCGAGCTCGAGTCGCTGCTCGACGGATCGGCGTTCGTCCGCATCCACCGGCGGTACCTCCTCAACGTCTCGCGGCTGGCGAAGATCGCGCTCGGCGCCAAGGACAGCCGGATCGCGATCCTCAACGACGGCACCGAACTGCCGATCAGCCGCAGCGGCTACGCGCGGCTGCGCGAGCTGTTGTGACCCGGCGGCCGGAGCCTCGCGCCGTTGCGGCTGCGGCCGCCGCGACGACCGGCCAGCAGGGGACCGCGCCGTGCGCGCCGTATCACGTGTCCGATCAGCGCGAGCTGGCGTTGCCCGCGCTCGACATCCAGTCGTTCGAGCGGACCACCGGCCGACGGAAATAGCGATAGAGCAGCCAGAGATCGATCCCGACGACGATCGCGAAGAGGGCGAAGGCCGCCGCGCCGTCGACGAATCGCAGCTCGCGCAGCAGCATCGACAGCCCGAAGCCCACGACCCACGCGTCGAAGCTCATACAGATCCGCCGGAACGCTTCGGCGGGGAGATGCCGGATCGCCAGCGCACCCAGCGGCACGCCGATCGCGACGCTCGGGACGATGCTCGGCAGCAGCGCCAGGCTGTCGTCCGAGAACAGGCCGGCGGCGAGATACGCGCCCGCCGTCATCGTCGATTCCGCCAGCCGCACGAACCCGACGGCCGCGCGGAATTCCTGCTTCGAGAAGCCCTGATTGTTCAGGGCAACCGCCAGCGGCGGACCCGAAATCGTCGTCACCGAGTACAGCGCCCCGAGCCCAAGGCCGAACACGGGGCCGGCACCGCGCTCCGAGCGGATCGGGCGCCGGAATCCGGATGCCTGCAGCAGGATCACCGGCAGCAGCGCCGCGTAGGTCGCGAACTTCACCCACGCCGGGCTGATGCGCGCGACGACGAGCGTCCCGACGACGACGCCGGGCAGGAGGCCGACGACCACCGGCGTCAGCCGGCGCCTGACGGCGCCGAGCGACGCGCGATTGACCCAGAGCACGTACGCGTTGAGTGCAACCTCGATCCCGACGAGCGCCGGGTTGAGCACCCGGTTGCTGACGAGGAACAGCGCGAGCGGAACCGTGATGGAGGAAAAGCCGTACCCGAGCGCCCCGTTCACGATTGCGGCACCGAATGTAATCAGGGCGATGCCGCCGGACGACAACATGCGGCATCATTATGGTCCATGAACCTGGACCGGTACGGCGACCTCGCGGTGAGAGTGGCGTTGAATCTCCAACCCGGCCAGCGGCTGCTCATCATCGGCCCGCTGGTGAACGGCGGCGTGGCGCTCGAAGCGGCGCCGCTCGTGCACGCCGTGACGGCGGCGGCGTACCGCGCCGGCGCCGAACTGGTCGAGGCGATCTGGGGCGACCAGGCGATGATGCAGACCCGCTTCCGCGAGGGTCGCCGCGAATCCTTGACCGCGGTGTCGCGCTGGCTGCCGCACGCGCTGCAGGCGCACGCGGCGGCGGGCGGCGCGCTGCTGTCGATCTACGCCAACGATCCGGATCTCCTCTCGCACGAGCCGTCGGACATCGTCGGCGCGCTGCAGCAGGCGGTGTCTCGCGAGCTGGCGCCGTTCCGATCCCATATCTCGAAGAACGACACGAACTGGGGGGTCATCGCGGGAGCCGAACGCACGTGGGCGGCAAAGGTGTTTCCCGACGCCGGCGACGCGGACGGCGTGGCGCGCCTGTGGGCCGCGATTGCGCGGCTCTGCCGCCTCGATCAGCCGGACCCGCTCGCCGCGTGGGACGTGCACCTGAAGCACCTGGCCGAGCGGAGCGCGTTTCTCAACGCGAAGCACTATTCGGCGCTGCAGTTTCGAGGGCCGTCGACCGATCTCCGCGTCGGGCTGCCGGCGGGGCACGTCTGGGTGAGCGGCCAGTCGGTGAGCCGGACGGGCATTCCGTTCGTGGCGAACATTCCCACCGAAGAAGTGTTCACGATCGCCGACCGCGCACGCGTCGACGGGACGGTGCGCGCGACCAAGCCGCTCAGCTACGGCGGCACCATGATCGAGGACTTCGAGCTGACCTTCAAGGACGGCCGCGTCGTCGCCCTGTCGGCCGCACGCGGCGAGGCGGCGCTGCGGCAGCTCGTGTCGACCGACGACGGCGCGGGACGCCTCGGCGAAGTGGCGCTGGTGCCGCACGGTTCGCCGATCGCGCAGTCGGGCCTGCTCTTCTACAACACGCTGTTCGACGAGAACGCGGCGAGCCACGTCGCGCTCGGCACGGCGTACAAGTTCACCCTGTCGGGCGGCGAGACGATGGACGAGGATGCGTTCGCGCGCGCCGGCGGCAACCGCAGCGCCGTGCACGTCGACTTCATGATCGGGTCCGGCGAGGTCGACGTCGCGGGCATTACGTCGACCGGCTCGTCGGAGCCGGTCATGCGCGCCGGCGAGTGGGTCGACTCGCCGATGCCGGAGCGTCCTACTCCGCTCTGAGGGCGATCATCGGGTCGACGTGCGTCGCGCGGCGCGCCGGCACGAGCGTGGCCACCGCCGACACGAGCGTCACCACCGCGAACACCGTCGCGTAGGTCGCCGGGTCGCGCGCCGTCACGCCGTACAGCGTGTTCTGGATGCCGTCGCCCAGCGCGGTCGCCGCGGCGAACGCCAGGCCGAACCCGAGCGCCAGTCCAATCGCGATCTGCAGCGTCCCCTGCCGCAGCACCATCGCGATGATCTTGCCGGCGTTGGCGCCGAGCGCCATGCGGACGCCGAACTCCTGCGTCCGCTGGTTGACCGAGAACGACATCACGCCGTAGATCCCGACCGACGCCAGCACCACCGCGACCAGCCCGAAGATCGAGAACATCGCCGCGATGATCCGGTTCGCCGCGACGAACACGTCCTGCTGCGACGCCGGCGTGCCGACGAAGTACAGCGGCAGGTCGGGATCCACCTTCGCGACGTCGCGCCGCAGCGTCGTCGCGAGCGCGTCGGCGCGCTGCCCCGCGCGCGGCTTGACGACGACGGTCGCGAACTGCGAGGCGAGCGGCGCAGGCAGCGCCGGTCCCGTGACCGTCGAATAGAACGGCACGTAGAAGCCGGTGTCGTCGACGTTCGGGTTGTTGAAGGGGCCGAGCATCCGGACGTTCGACACGACGCCGACGATGGTGCGCCACGGGCCCGGCGTCTTGGTGTTGCCGTCCACGGTGCGGAATCGCCGGCCCACGGCGCTCTCGCTGCCCCAGTACTTTCGCGCGAATGCGGCGTTGACGATCGCCACCGGCTGTTTCGCGTCGAGGTCGTCGTCGCGGAACGCGCGGCCGTCGAGGACGCGCTGCGCGGTCACGTCGAAGTAGCCGCCGGTCACCTGCTCCCAGTTGGCCTGCGGCCGGTCCTTGTGCTCCATGTACTTGCGGCCTTCGATCTCGATCGGGCCGTTGCCGGAGAACACCATGCGGAAGCGGTTGGTCAGGCCGACCGATTCGAACTGCGGCTCGGCGCGGAGCTCGCGCGCGAGCCGGTCGTAGAACACCTTGCGCGCGTCGGAGTTCGGATACGCGCCGTCCATCAGGCCCATGCGCGCCGACAGTACGCCGGTCGTGTCGTAGCCGTAGTCGATCGTCTGCTGCTTCAGGATCGAGCGCAGCTGGAGCAGCGATCCGACCAGCAGCACGCAGGTGACGATGATCTGGAACACGACCAGGCCGCGCGATACGAGCGTGACGCTGCGGCTCGTGTTGCCGCGTCCGGCGTCGCGGAGCACGTCCACCGCGTTCTCGCGCGAGGCCATCCAGGCCGGCAGCAGCCCCGACGCGACGGCGGAGAGCAGCGTCGCGGCCACGCTGATCGCGAGCACGATCGGGCTGACGTCGAAGGTGATCCACGACGGCGGCGGGTTTTCGAGTCCGCGCACGCTCGCCGAGAGCCAGCTGATCGATCCGTACGCCAGCGCGATGCCCGCGGCGGCGCCGATTGCCGACACCAGCAGGCTTTCGGTGAGCATCTGGCGCAGCAGCGTGGCTCGCGTGGCGCCGAGCGACGAGCGCACGGCCAGCTCCTTCGCGCGCAGCGTCGCGCGCGCGAACTGCATGTTCATCACGTTGACGCACGCGATCAGCAGCACGCCGACGCAGAACGCCAGCATCGTCCAGAGCGTGCCCCGCAGCGGCCGCGGGGTGAAGGTCTGGATGAGCGGCTCGACGCGCGCGGCGGTGAACTGCTTGTTCGACTCGGGATAGGCCTTCGCGAAGCGGGACGCGAAGGTCGCGAACTCGGCGTTCGCCTGATCGATCGTGACGTCGCGCTTGAGCAGGCCGAGCAGCGCCGGATTGTTCGCGCTCGGGTCGTTGCGAGGCTTGGGCAGGAACTCGCTGAAGAGCGGAATCCACAGCTCTTCGTTGGTCGGGAAGGCGAAGCCTTTCGGCATCACGCCGACGATCGTGGCCGGCTTCCCGTTGATGCGGACCGGACGTCCGACGATATCGGCCGCGCCGCCGAAATCGCGCTGCCAGATGCCGTAGCCGATCAGCGCCACCTTGGCCGCGCCCGGCGTGTTGTCCTCGGCCGTGAAGTCGCGCCCGAGCATCGGGGCGACGCCGAGAATCCTCAGGAAGTGCTCGGTCGTGTACGCGCCGGTGTAACGCTGCGGCCGCCCGTCGACCGTGACGTTGACGGTCGACCCGTTCAGGTACGCCGCCAGGTACTCGAACGAGCGCTGCTGCGGCAGCAGCTCTTCGTAGTCCATCGACGACACCTGCCCGTTGACGCCGAAGAAATTGGCGCTGGACGGATCGATGAACGTGGCGCTCGCGAGACGGTCGGCGTTCGGAAACGAAAATCCGCGGAGCATCACCCCGTTGACCACGCTGAACATCGTCGTGACGCCGCAGATGCCGAGGCCGAGGACGATGACCGCCAGCGAGCAGAAGGCGCGCTCTTTGATCAGCACGCGCAGGCCGATCCGCACGTCCCGCAGGAAAGTCTCCATTGCGGAATTGGACGAGCGGCGCCGCCCGATGGTTCTGCCGGACCTAGTCGAAATGGACAGCGGTGGTGTTGCCGCCGCTCAGCACGATGCCGACCCGCTCGCCCGGCGCGGGCACATAGCGGCCGGACAGGACCGCGGCGGTCGCGGCCGCGGCGCCGGGCTCGACGACGAGCCGCAGGACGTCCCAGAGCTGCCGCTGCGCGCGGCGGATCTCCTCGTCGTCCACCAGAACCGTGCGCGACACGTGACGCTGCGCGATGGCGAACATCAGCGCGCCGACCTGCCGCGGCGCCAGCGAGTCGGCGGCGATGCTGCCGGCGGGCGCGTCGACGGGCCGTCCCGCATCGAGCGCCATCGTCAGCGTCGGCGCGCCGGTCGGCTCGACGCCGACCACGCGCGTCGGGCTGCCGGCGTACCATGCGGCGACGCCGCCGATCAAACCGCCGCCGCCGACGCCCATCAGCACCGTGTCGAGCGACGGCGCCTGCTGTTCGAGCTCGAGGCCCACGGTCCCCTGACCGAGCAGCGTCTCCGGCGCATCGAACGCGTGCACGGCGTACGCGCCCGACTCGGCGACCCAGCGCTCGCTCGCCGCCAGCGCGTCGGCGTAGCGGTCGCCGACGAGCACGAGCTCGGCGCCGTAGCCGCGGATGCGATCGACCTTCGCTTTGGACGAAATCGTCGGCACGAAGATCGTGGCGCGGATGCCGAGACGCATCGCGGCGTACGCGACCGCCGCGCCGTGATTGCCGCCCGAGGCGGCGGCGACGCCGGCGGCGGGCAGCTGACGGCCGAGGAGGTTGGCAAACGCGCCGCGCGCCTTGAACGACCCGGCGTGCTGCAGGTGTTCGAGCTTGAAGGTGAGCGGGAAGTCGGCGAGGCCGAAGTCGGCGCCGCGCGCCGAGACGACGGGCGTCTGCCGCACGTGCGCGCGAATTCTCGCGTACGTGGGTTCAATCGACGAACGATCGATGGTCACGCGATCGACTGTAATCGACCTCGAGGCGGCGCACCCGGCCAATTCGCCATTGGCCCGTGCCGCCGTCGCGGCGGTCGACGGCTACTTCCCGACCGCGATGATCGTGAACGAGTCCGCGACCATCGGTCCGCGCCCCGCGCGTCCGCCGGCCGGCGGAGGGCTGGGCGGCGGTCCGAATTCCGCCGCGATGAGGATCACGCGGTTGGTCTTCGCGTCGATCGTCATCGTCCGCGCGCCGGGCATCGTCTGGACCGTCTGTTCGACCGAGAACGCGGACGGGCTGTTCTCCTTGATGACGGTCAGCGTGCCGTCGCCCTGCGAGCTGAATGCCTCCATCGTCTGCGGGTTGAAGCCGGCGCCGTCGACGCCGGTGCCGATCGGCAGCGTCGTGACGATACTGCCGGTCTCCGCATTCAGGATCACCATCGTCGGCGCGTTCCGGCAGGCGGAGAACAGAACGTGGTTTTTCGCGTCGAGCGCGAGCCCCGCCGGCGTTTTCGCTTTCGAGGACAGGTCGTAGGTGCCGGTGACCTTGAGGGTCTTCGCGTCCACGACCGCGACGCTGTCCTTGTCTTCGATGTCGACGAACACGCGGCCGTTGCCGTCGCTCTGCGCCTGCTCGGGCGCGCCGCCGAGATCGATCGTCCCGACGATCGAGCCGTCTTTCCCGTCGAGCACCGTGGCGTTCGGTGCGGAGTGGCTCAGGATCCAGACCCGCTCGTTGAAGCGGTCGAACATGATGCCGTCGGGGTTGCCCTGCACGTCGATCGTCTTCACGACGTTCAGGGTTTTCGTGTCGAACATCACCACCGGGCGGCTGCTCGAGAACCCGTGGCCGGATGCCGCATCGACGGCGACGCCGTGCGCGTTGACGTCCGGGATCTCGCCGACCGGCGCGAGCGTGTCGAGGTCGAAGACGGTGATTCGCGCGCCCTGGCCGCTGCGCGGGATGTACAGGCGCCGCCCGTCGGAATCGGCGAAGACGTAGTCGTACCCGCCCGCGCCGCCGACTTTCGCGGTCTTCAGAATCTTGTACGGGCCGGCGCCGGACTGCGCCGCGGCCGCCGCCGCCATGACGGCCATTGCGCAGACGGTCGTGCCGATCGCCGCGGAGATCGTTCGCATCGTGGGGACTCCTGGCGGCATTCTACACCGGCGGCGCGAACGCTCCTGTTGACTTCCGACAGGCATTCCTGTTGAATTTCTACAGGAGGCCGGTTCGATGGGCCACGACGACAAGGCGGACATCCTGCGCGGCACGCTCGACCTGCTGGTGCTGAAGACGCTCGACACGCTCGGACCGCAGCACGGCTACGGGATCGCGCAGCGCATCCAGCAGGTGTCGGGCGACATGCTGTCGCTCAACCAGGGGACGCTCTATCCCGCCCTGCTGCGCCTCGAGCAGCGCGGCTGGATCGCGTCGCGCCTCGGGACCTCCGACAACAACCGGCGCGCGCGGTTCTATTCGCTGACGACCGCCGGCCGCCGCCAGCTCCGCCAGGAGACGGAAGACTGGGTGCGCGTGTCGGGCCTGATCAACCGGATCCTGCGGGCGACGGACTGAGGAGGGCAGCATGCGCGAATGGCTGATGCGCGCGATGTCCGTCGGCCGCCGCGGGCGGCGCGATCGCGATCTGGACGACGAGCTGCGGTTCCACGTCGACGAGCTGTGCCGCGCGTTCGAGCGCCGCGGATACGACGCGCACGCCGCGCGCATCGCCGCGGAGCGCGAGCTCGGCGGCGTCGGCCGGACGAAGCAGGCCTGGCGCGATCAACGGACCTCGCCGCCGCTCGAGGAGCTGCTGCAGGACGTTCGCTACGGCATGCGCGTGCTGTGGCGGTACCGCGGGATGACGGCCGCGGCGGCGCTGATGCTGGCCGGCGCGGTTGCCGCGACGACGGCGCTGTTCTCGGTCGTCGACGCCGTGCTGCTCGCGCCGCTGCCGTACGCGCGGGCCGGACAGCTCGTGGTGCTCTTCGAGAACTACCTCACGCTGCACGCGCCGGATGTCTCGGTGACGCCCGGCAGCTTCCTCGAATGGCAGTCGCGCGCGCACACGATCGCCGCGATGACCGCGATCGATCAGCGGCAGCAGAACCTGACGTCGGACGGCGAGCCGCTGCAGGTGAACGTCGCGGCCGTGACGCGCGGGTTCGCCGCGACCGTCGGCGTCCAGCCCGTCACCGGGCGCCTGTTCACCGACCGCGAATTCGAAGCGGGCAACGAGCGCGTCGCGATCATCTCGCACGCGCTCTGGACGACGCGGTACGGCGGCGCGGCGATCGACGGCACCTCCATCGTGCTCGACGATCGGCCGTACGCCGTCGTCGGCGTCATGCCGGCGAGCTTCCTGTTTCCGACGCCGCGGCAGCAGATCTGGGTTCCGCGTCCGATGACGGCGGCCGATCGCGAGAACCGCACCGGCCACACGCTGTACGCGGTCGCGCGCGTCCGCGACGGCGTCTCGATCGCGGCCGCCGAGCGCGAGCTGCACGACATCGCGGCCGCGCTGCGGCGCGACTACCCCGATTCGAACCGGGAATGGGACATCACGGTGATGCCGGCACGCGACGCGCTGATCGGCCAGACCTCCGACGTCCTCGCCGCGATGATGGGCGCCGTCGCGCTGCTGCTCCTGGTGGCGTGCGCCAACGTCGCCGGCCTGCTCCTGACGCACGGCCTGACGCGCAGCCGGGAACTCGCGGTGCGGGCGGCGCTCGGCGCCACGCGGCTGCGCATCGTGCGGCAACTGTTGACCGAGAGCGTGCTGCTGGCGGCGCTCGGCGCCGCGCTCGGCGTGTTCCTGGCCTGGGCGGCGCAGCCGCTGCTGGAGGCGCTGCGTCCGGCAGATTTCCTGACGTGGAAGCCGATCGCGATCGACGCGCGCGCGCTGTCTTTCTCCGCGATCGTCGCCGTGGCGTGCGGCGTCCTGTTCGGCACGCTGCCGGCCGTCGCCGCTTCGCGCGCGAACATCGCCGCGGCGGCATCGACACGCGCGGCGGGCCGCGGCGCTTCGCGTCTGCGCCATGCGCTGGTCGCGGTCGAAGTGGCGCTCGCCGTCGTGCTCGTTGCCGGCGCGGCGCTGCTGGGGCAGGCGCTGCATCACGTCGTCGCGATCGATCCAGGGGTGCGCGCCGACGGCGTGGTGACGATGACGGCGTCGCTGCCGGCGACGCGCTACGGCGAAGATGCGCGGGTCGACGTGTTCTATCGGACGCTGTTCGATCGGATTCGCGCGATTCCCGGTGTCCGCGCGGCGGGCGCCGTGCAGGCGCTGCCGTTCAGCGGCAACACGTCGGTGCGTCCGTACGCCACCGACCGCTCGGCGCCGACGCTCGAGAGTCCGGTGGCGCACTACCGGATCGTGACGCCCGGCTACGTCGAGGCGATGGGCATTCCGCTGCGCGCCGGCCGCACCTTCACCGACCGCGATACCGCGAACGCGCCGCTCGTGGTGCTGGTCAACGAGCGGCTGGCGCGCGAGGCGTGGGGCGACCCGAGCCCGATCGGCGCGCGCATCACCTTCGGCGGCGGTTCGGGCGCGAACGTGAAGTGGGCCGAAGTCGTCGGCGTGGTCGGCGACGTGCGCCACTTCGGTCCGGCGGCGCCGGCGCCGGCGGAGATGTACTGGCCGGCCGAGCAGATCGACGCGGTGCCGGGCGAGACCCTTCGCCGGATGCGCCGCGGCCTGACGCTGGTCGTCTCGACCGACGCCGCCGATCCGCTCGCGATCGTGGCGCCGGTGCGCGCGGCGCTGCGCAGCGTCGATCCGGCGCAGCCGGTCGCGAACGTGCGGACGCTGACGTCGATGCTCGGCGCCTCGCTGTGGCTGTCGCGCGCCGCGACGTGGCTGCTGACGATCTTCGGAACCGCCGCGCTCGCATTCGCGCTGCTCGGCGTGTTCGGCGCCGCCTCTTACGGCGTCGCGCAGCGGCGGCGGGAACTGGCGGTGCGGCTGGCGCTGGGCGCGGCGCCGCGCGCCGTCGCGTCGCTCGTCCTGCGGGGCGCGATGGTGGGCGCCGCGGCGGGCGTCGGCGTCGGCGTGCTGATGGCCGCCGCGCTCGCGCGGAGCGTGTCGGGTCTGCTCGTCGGTGTGGCGCCGGGGGATCCACGAACGCTCGTCGCCGTCGCCGCCGGGCTCGGCGTCGCGGCGACGCTGGCGACGTGGGCGCCTGCGCGCCGCGCCGCCCGCCTCGACCCGATGTCGACGCTGCGGAACGCGGATTGACGATCCGCATTCCCGCAGCTCTGACTATCGGGATCCGCGAAGGTCGGCGCGCGACGCCGCCTCGTCCTTGAGCGGCGTCACCTTGTCGGGATCGATTCGCACCATCAGGTACCGGATGTGATCGTCGATCTGCGTGAACTGATGGCCGACGCCCGCCGGGATCACGATCACGTCGCCCGGCTTGAGGTGATGGGTGACGGGATTGCGGATCGACGTGCCGTCGCCGCCCGGGCCGTTGAGCAGCCGCACGTTGGTCTGATCGCCGGGGCGCCTCTTCCAGCCGGCGATGTCGGACCCGGTGACCAGGGTCGCCGTGCCCTCGATGACGTGATACACCTCGCTCACCTGATCGTGCTCGGCGACGTTCGGCGCGCCGCTGATCCTGCCGCGGTACACGACGCCGATGGCCACGTGCGACTTGCCGACGTCCACGTCGCGGACCTGCTGATCGTTGACCGCCTGCGTCGCCCGCGCGAAGTACTGCTGGATTTCGTCGACGCCGATGTAGGTTGCCGAGCACCTGTTGCAGGTCGGCTTCGGCGCGTCCTGGGCTTGCGCGGCGGCGCCGAGCGCGACGAGCGCCGCCAGCATTACGGTTTTCGCGGCCATACCACCCCCTGATCTTTCTTCGTGACCGGCGCGAGTCCTCTGTACACGAACTTCTGGACGCGCTGGCCGCGGTAGGTCTCCGTCGTGTAGATGTTGCCCTTCGAATCGGTCGCGATGCTGTGCACCCCGTAGAATTCGCCCGGCTGCCGGCCGCCTTCGCCGAACGTGGTCAGCATCTCGAGCGACTGGCGATCGAAGATGTGCACGCGATCGTTCTCGCCGTCGGCGAGATACAGGTACTTCTGCTGCGCATCCTTCGAGAACGCGATGTCCCACGCCGATCCCGATCCGCGCGTCTCTTTCTCGACGAACATCTCTTTGACGAACGTGCCGTCCGGCTTGAACACCTGCACGCGATCGTTGACGCGGTCGCAGACGTACAACAGCCGGTCGACCGACAGCTCGGCGCAGTGCACCGGATTGCGGAACTGCTGCGCCGGCGCCGCGCTCGGGTCGTAGTTGCCGAGGTTCACGTCCTCGGGCCGGTGGCCGTACGCGCCCCAGTGGCGCTTGTATCGTCCCGTGTCGGCGTCGTAGACGATCACGCGGTGGTTGCCGTAGCCGTCGGCGACATAGACTTCGTTCGCGACCTTGTCGACGAACGTCTTCGCCGGCAGCCGCAGGTTCGCGGTGTCGTTGCTGCCCTTGCTCGCGCCGGGCTTGCCGATCTGCAGCAGAAAGGTGCCGGACTGCGTGAACTTCAACACCATGCTGTCGTTGAAGTAGCCCCGCACGCCGGCGGTCTGCGATTCGTCGAGCTCCTGCTGCCCGCGGCCGGGGCCGCCCTGCGCCGCGCCGGGGGCGCGGCCGCGCCCGTTGCCGCCGATCCAGACGTTGCCTTTGTAGTCGACCGTGATGCCGTGGTTCGAGTCGGGCCAGTCGTACCCCTGTCCCGGACCGCCCCAGTGGCCGATGAGCGTGCCGTCCTGGTCGAACTCGAGCACCGGCGGCGCCGGCGCGCAGCACTGCGCCGTCGGCGGCGTCGTCGTCGCATGCTGCTCGCCCGGTTCGAGCGAGCCGGCGCGGTGGATGATCCAGACGTGATCCTGCGCGTCGACCGACACGCCGATCGTCTGCCCGAGGATCCAGTGGTTCGGCAGCGGCTTCGGCCAGAGCGGATCGACCTCGAAGCGCGGCGCCACCGCGCCGGAGGGGGCCGCGCGGACGGCCGCCGCGTGATGGATCCCTGCCGCGCCGCCGAAGAGCGCCGTCAGGATCGAGGCGACCGCGAGATGCCGTTTCATGCGGCGCATTGTAGCGGTTTCGCCGCGCGATCGACGTGGCATAAGCTGAGAGAATGTTTTCCCTCGACGACTTCCTGCACACGTTCGGCCGCGTGCGCGACCGCACCCGGCGCGTGGCGGCCTGCATCCCCGAGGACCGCCTGGAGTGGACGTACAAGCCGGGCGCCTTCACCCTCGGCGATCTGGTGCGGCACATCGCCGTCGCGGAGCGCCGCATCTGGGCCGAGACGGTCCACGGCCGTCCGGTCCGGTACACCACCCACGGTCGCGAGCTCGCCGACGGCAAGGACGCGGTGCTCGCGTTCCTCGATCGCATGCACGCGGAAGCGCTCGCGGAATTCCGCGCCCTGACGCCGGCCGCGCTCGACGCGAAGTGTCTGACACCGGCCGGCTCGCCGATGACCACGTGGAAGTGGCTCGGCATGATGCCCGAGCACGAGATCCACCATCGCGGCCAGATCTACACGATGCTCGCGCTGCTCGACGTGCCGACGCCGCCGCTGTACGGCATGACCGCCGATCAGGTCAAAGCGGCGTCGACGCCGTGACGCCGCTCGCGGCGCCGGCCGCTCACAACGCGCGCAGGAACGCCGCCAGGTCCGCCTTCTCCTGGGCCGTCAGCCGCAGATCGAACCGCTCGTCGTAGAAATCGACGACGTCGGACAGCGTGGCCGCGAGGCCGTTGTGGAAGTACGGCGCGCGGGCCGCCAGACCTCGCAGCACCGGTCCCTTGAACTTGCCGACGTCCGCCCATTTGCCGGTGATCATCGCGCGGCCCGGATCGGTGGTCTGCACCGTCTCGCCGGTCGCGCGGTTCATCAGCGTGTAGAGCGGCATGTCGTCCGTGCGCCGCGACGCGTCGGTGAGGCCGATGTTGAGCGGCGCCTTCAGCGAGTGGTCGCCCGCCCCCGGCGTGTCGTGGCACACGGTGCACGACCCGGTGAACGAGTCGGGAACGTGGACGCCGTTCGGCAGCGTCTGCCCGTTCAGGCCGGCAACCCCCTGAATCGTGATCGGCCGCGTGTTGAAGATCCGCTGGCCGCGCGCGATCGCGGCGCGCGCGTCGCCCGCCGGATCGTGATGGCGGCTGCGCAGGCCCTCCCACGCATCGAACATCCGGAAGACGCCGGGATCGAACGCCGCACCCGACGGATTCAGCCCGACCGGATCGTTGATGCCGATGAAGAACGGCTGCCGCGCCAGCGCGCGTGGTCCGCCCGACGCGCCGTCGCCGCTCAGGCTGCCGGCGGCGGTATCGCGCGCCTGCGCCGTGAACAACCCGGTTTCGAACTCGACGATCGCCTGCTGCTGCGCGGGCGTGAGGTCCAGCGACGCCTGCGCGTGACCCAGCGTCGCATCGTTCGCCTGATGCGCCAGGTCCTGCAGGATCGTCGTCGTGGTCGCGGCCGGCGTTTCGCGGCCGTCCCACATGACCGCGCTCAGGAAACGCAGATTCGTCGAGGGCAGCGGCCGCCGATACATCGAGACGCTCTGCAGCGGCGCACGGCACCCGTGCGGATCGTCGACGGCGACGACGTCGAACTCGGCGTCGCTCGGTACGTCCATGCCGACGCGGATCAGCCCCTTCGACAACAGCATGCGGTACGCGGCGCGGCGATCCCCGTTGACCGCGTCGACGCCTCCGCAGTCCGATCCGTCGTTGGCGCGGAAGATCGGATCGGTGCCGCGGCTGCGCGCGAACCGCTCCCGCAGGTGCGCCGGCGTCACCGTCCACGCGTCGCCCGGCTGGTGGCACGTGACGCAGCGGCGTCCGTTGGTGCCGAGATCCTGGAAGAAGGGATTCGAGAGATCCAGGTCGCCGCCGGCGTCGAAGGTCCGCAGCTGGCCGCTGCCGTCCTGAAACGCGAGCAGCGCCGGATCGTGATCGGCGCGCGAGGTGGCGACCGCGATCGCGAGCGGCGCGAAGACGAGAACGAGCGCGGCGAGCAGTCGTGATTTCATCCTGTATCTCCGTCTGATCCACAGATCGGAAACGCGGGAAGAAACCCGACAACGGGTCACGGACCGGCGGCCGCCAGCTGCCGAGCCCGGATGGTTTCGGCGTGCGCCGCGCCCGCCGCGGCGCCGAGGATGTCGGCGGCAGCTGCAAATTCCGCGCGGGCCGCCGCGATTCTGCCCTGCGCCTTCCACGCGAGACCGAGCGCCACATGCGCGCGGCCGGCGTTGATCGAGCGCTCGAGTCCCAGCGATCGCGCGAGTTCGAGCGATCGCCGGGCGTCGCCGACCGCATCGGCGGCGCGACCGAGCTCGAGCGCGACGCCGGCGCGGCGCATCAGGCCGATCTGGAGGTATTCGGTGCCCTGGTTGCGGCGCGCGACGGCGTCCTCGGCCAGCCGCACCGCTTCGTTCGCGCGGTCCAGTGCCGCGGCCGGATCGCCCTGCGCGTCGGCGAGCAGTGCCTGCTGGAGGGCGAGCGAGGATCGCCCGATGTGTCCCGGCGGCAGGTCGCGCGCGTACCGCGCCGCCGCCTCGTCGACGGCGCGCGCGGCCGCCTCGAGATTCCCGCGCCCCCGCTCGATCGCGGCGACGACGAGCAGCGACTGGTCGACGACGACGCCGGCGCCGGCGTCGCGCGCTTTGGCGTACGCGCGACCGGCGTAGTCGGCGGCGCGATCGAACGCCTCGAGCTCCGCGAGGATGCGCGCGTAGTTCACGAGCAGCATCGGCGCCACCGCCGCTTCGCCCGCATCGTCCTGTCCGAGCCGGATCGCGCGGCGGAAGATCGGTTCCGCGCGCAGCGGCTGACCGGCGAGGTAGAGCGAGACGCCCCAGTTGTTGAGAATCGTGGCCGCGCGCTGCGTGTCGTCGCGGCCGAGCGCGCCCAGGCGCGACATCGCCTGTTCGAACGCGGCCGCCGCCTCGCGATGGCGGCCGCCGCTCGTGTAGGCGCCGGCCGTCGTAATCAGCACGTCGATGTCGGTCACCTCGGAGCGGACGGGCAGCTGCAGGGCGGTCGCGCGCGCCGCTTCGGCCTGCGCGATCGCGTCGGCCGCCGCCCCGGCGCGAACCGCCACCTCGCTGGCGCGGAGCTGGCAGTCGAGTCGATCGCCGGCGTAGGTCGGATCGCGCGGCAGCACGCGCAGCCCCTCGTCGATCAGCGCTTTCGCGCGGGGCAGGTTGCCGGTGCTCGCGTCGACCTGCGCGAGGCCGCACGCGGTCTCGGCGCGCATCGCCGGATCCGGCAGCGCCTGCGCAGCGGCATACGCCTTGTCGAGCAGCGCGCGCGCTTTCGCGTACTCGTCCTGCACGGTGTACTGACGGCCTATCGACGCCAGCAGCTCGACGCGGCGCCGCTGGTCGCCGTGCTCGCGCTCGACGATCTGCTCGGCGCGGGCGAGCAGATCGTCGACGGTGAAGCGATGGCCGGCCGGCGCCGCATCCGAGAGCAGGAAGGCGTTGAGGCCGTTCACCGCCTCGCTGCGGGCGAGCTCGCGCAGGGCGAAGTCGCGCTGCACGCGCGCCGTCCGCGCCTGGGCGAGCGTCCCGACCACGCCGGCCGTCGCCGCCGCCGCCGCCAGCGCGGCGAGCGACGCGGCGAGGCGGTTGCGCTGCAGGAGCTTGCCGGCGCGGTACGCCCACGAGTCGCGCCGCGCCGAGATCGGTTCGTGGCGCAGGTACCGTTGCAGATCGTCGGCGAGCGCGGCGGCGGTCGCGTACCGGTCGCGCGGATCCTTCTTCAGCGCCTTCCGTACGATCGTGTCGATGTCGCCGCGCAGCCGGCGATCGGGGTCGCGCTCGACGATCGCTTTCATCAACAGCGCCGGCGACCGCAGCGCCTGGTCGCCGGCCGGATGGGTGCCGGTGAGCAGCACGAAGAGCAGCACGCCCGCCGCGTACACGTCGGTGGCGGTCGTGATGTCGCCGCCGGTCACCTGCTCGGGCGCCGCGTAGGCCGGCGTCAGCGCGGACCCGTCGTCCGCGGTCGCGAGCGTCGCGGCGGCGCGATCGGACTGCAGCAGCCGCGCGATGCCGAAGTCGAGCAGCTTGACGTGCCCCTCGCCGGTGACGAGGACGTTCGACGGCTTCAGATCGCGATGCACGATGAGGTTCGCGTGCGCGTGGGCGACGGCCGAGAGCATCGCGACCACGAGACGGATCCGATCGTGCGCGTCGAGCGCGCGGCGCTCGCAGTAGCGATCGATTGGCTCGCCCTCGACGAACTCGAGGATCAGATGCGGCTGACCGTCGGCGGTGACCCCCGCGTCGAGCAGCTGCGCGATGTTGGGATGCGACAGGCGGCCGACGATCGATCCCTCGCGCCGGAAGCGGTGTTCGTCGGCGGCCGCCAGCGTCAGCCGCGGAAACTTCACCGCCGCGCGGCGCGCGAAGCGGCCGTCGCTCCGATCGGCCAGCCATACCGTGCCCATCCCGCCTTCGCCGATGCGCGACACGAGCGTGTAGGCGCCGACGCGTTGCCCGGGCGAGAGTCCGAGCGACGGGGAGGGGCCGTCGAGAAACCGGTCGCGCGCGAGCGCGCGATGTTCGTCGAGCAGCATCTGCAGCTCCGCGGCGAGCGTCGGCGCGTCGGCGCGCAGCGCGCCGAGCCAGGCGAGGCGATCGGTCTCGGTCAGTTCGAGGGCGCGATCGAGCAGCGGACTGATCTGCTGCCAGCGGTGCGCGTCGAATCCGCGCATGACGTCACCGGGGCGGCGCCGGGCGCAGCGCGTGGTGCAGATAGATGCGCGCCTTGTCCCAGGTGCGCTGCACCGTCCGCTCCGACGTTCCTCGCATCGCGGCAATCTCGCCGAACGAGAAGCCACAGAAGAATTTCAGGTCGACGACCTCGGCGAGCGCCGCGTCCGTCTTCGCCAGCTCGTCGAGCGCGTCGCTGATCGCGCTCAGCTGCCGTGCGTCGGCCCCGCGCTGCGCCGGGGCGTCGCCGAGCGTCGTCAGGACGAAGCCGCCGCCGCGCTTGGCCGCCTGGCGCTCGCGCAGGTCGTCGATGATGACACCGCGCATGACGCGCGCGGCGTAGCGCATGAAGCGCGCTTCGTCGGGAAAGCGGGGCAGCTGCCGCTCCGCCATGTCGAGATAGGCCTCGTGCAGCAGCGTCGTTGCGCTGACGCGGGCGGCGCGGCCCTGACGGCCGACCTCCCGCCGGGCGATGCGATGCAGCTCGGCGTAGAGCGACGCGAACGTCGCCCGATCGGGTTCCATGGGCGTTACCCGGCCGGCCGCTGGGGGTGGGACCGGCCTACGAAATCATGACCTTGCGCGGCGCCTGCGAGTTCTCCTCGAGGAACGATTTCTTGTCCTTCAGGTCCTCGGCGGTCGGCTGCACTTTGCCGGCGGCGTCGGTGACGCGCGACACCAGCGTGTGCGCGCCGGGCGTCGGGTTGTTCCACGTGTAGTGGAACAGCTTCCAGCCGAACTTTTCCTTGGCGGTCGCCGGGTCGAGCGTCGCCGGCTGCCACGCGCCGTCGTCCACCTTCACCTCGACCGACTTGATCGGCGTGCCGTCGTTGAGCACGACGCCGGTGACCGTGCACTGTTTTCCACTCTTCGTTACGCGCGCAACGAAGGATTTGAGGTTCATGTGCGTGACGGCCGTTTCCATGTACTTCATCTCGCCGTCGATCATCTCGCCGCGCACGGTGCGGTACCACCTGGCCTGGTACTTGCCGAGGTACGCATCTTCCTGGACGTGAATCTGCGAGAGCCACTTGACGTTGGCGACGCCGTACCAGCCGGGCACGATCAGGCGGAGCGGCGCGCCCTGGTGCTTGGTCAGCGGCTCGCCGTTGAGCGACCAGGCGAGGAACGGCTCGGAGGAGAGCGCCTTTTCGCGGTTCAGGCTGCGGCCGAACGGAACGTCGATGTTGTACTTCTGCGTGCGCCACTCGACGTCTTCGGTCCCGTGGTCGGCGCCGAAGAAGACGAACTCGCGCGCCGAGGGCTTGACGCCGCACGAATCGAGCAGCGTCTTCAGCGAGACGCCGGTCCACTTTGCGTTGCCGCACAGGCCTTGCAGCGGTCCACGATTGCCCGAGCACTCGAAGCCGGCGACGAGATCGGTGGAGCCGATCTTCTTCAGTTCGTCGAGCGTGAGCTGCTTGGGCCGATCGACCAGCCCCGACACCTTCAGCTTGTAGGAGGCGAGATCCACGTCGGGGTGGCCGTAGTGCTGCGTGGTGGCGAACTTGTCCTTCGCGACGAACGGCCCCTCGATCGTGCGCACGTCCAGCATGCGGCGATCGGGCGGGGTGTCCCAGCGGACGTTCTCCGGGATGTCGGTGAACGGGACGAGGGTTTCGCCCTGTGCCATCGCGGGCACGACCCAGTCCGGCAGCCCGGCGACGGAGAGACCGGCCAGGACCAGACCACCTTTGAGGACGTCACGCCGAGTGTGCGGATTCGACATGCCGCAGATTCTAGCGCGAAACGGGGAACCGCTTGACACCGGAATCCGTATTACTGTACTAGTTCAGTAGCACAGTGACGCTGTTCCGCCCCAACCCGTCGCTCGGCGTCCCGATTTACCTCCAGTTGATGGAGCAGGTGAAGCACGCCATCGAAACCGGCGCGCTGCGGCCTGGCGAGCAGCTGCCGGGGATCCGGCCGCTCGCGGAAGAGCTGGTCGTCAACCCGAACACGATCGCGAAGGCGTATCGCGAACTCGAGCACGAGGGCGTCCTCGAGCTGCGGCACGGCGCCGGCGCGTTCGTGTCGGCGCAGGCGCGCGACAAGAAAGCCTCGGACCGCCTGCGCGGCGCGCAGCCGGTGGTGAGCGGAACGATCGAAAAGCTGCGGGCGCGGGGCCTGACCGACGAGGAGATCCGCCGGCTGTTCGAAGCGGAGCTCGCGGGACTCGCGCGCAAAGGAGACGAGAGTGTCTGACGTCCTCGCGATCGAAACCGTCGACCTCCGCAAGCGCTACGGCGACGTCGAGGCGCTGCGCGGCATCAACCTGGGCGTGCCGGCCGGATCGATCTTCGGCTTCCTCGGCCGGAACGGCGCCGGCAAGACGACGACGATCAAGGTGCTGCTGGGGATGGCGAGGGCGACGAGCGGAGCGGCGCGCGTGCTCGGCATCCCCGCATCGCCCGACGCCGTCGACATCCGGCGGCGGACGGCGTTCGTCAGCGAAGAAAAGGACCTCTACGACTCCATGACGGTCGAGGAGATCGTCCGCTTCACGGCCAGCTTCTATCCGCGCTGGCGATCGGAGCTCGAGCAGCGATACCGGCGCGCGTTCGACCTGTCGCCGAACGCGCAGGTCAAGACGCTCTCGCGCGGCACGCGCTCGAGGCTCGCGCTGCTGCTGGCGTTGTGCCGCGGCGCGGAACTGCTGATCCTCGACGAACCGACGTCGGGTCTCGATCCGGCCGCCGCCGAGGACGTGCTGCAGGCGCTCGTGGCGCATGCCGCGGCGGACGCCGTCACCGTCTTCTTCTCGTCGCACCAGATCGCCGAGGTGGAGCAGATCGCCGACCACATCGCGATCGTCGATCGCGGACGCACCGTGGTCGCCGGAGCGCTCGACGATCTGCGCGCGCAGTACCGGCGCGTGCAGTTCGTCTTCGACGGCGACGCGCCGGCCGTGTCGTTCCGCGCGCCTGGCGTCGTGCGGCTGCAGCGGCAGGGGCGCGTCCTGACCTTGCTGTGCAGCGGCGGCGTCGACGCGCTCGTCGCCGAGGCCCACGCGCTGCAGCCGGTCGCGATCGACGTCACGCCCGTCACGCTGAAGGACATCTTTCTGGACACGGTCCACGCGGAGGAGGCATAGCCATGCTGTGGCAGAAATCGTGGGTCGAAACGCGGTGGCGGTTCCTCATTGGCTTCGCCATCCTGCTCGTGCTCGCGTGCGGCATCGTCATGCAGTACCCGGCGATGCGGCGGTTGATGCCGCTCGCCGCGTCCGTCGGCGCCGGTACGGCGGATGGGCGCCTCGCGCGCGCCATCGAGCACGCGATCGAGGTGCAGCGGGACTACCGCGGGTTCGTCTGGTACCAGTGGGTGAGCCAGAACTTCGCGCACACCTGGGTGCTGTTTGCCGCGCTGCTCGGCAGCGGCGGCCTGCTCGCGCGATCGACGGGCGCCGGCGCCCTCTTCACGCTGTCGCTTCCGGTGCGCCGCCGCGATCTCGTCGAGGTTCGCGCCCTGACCGGGCTGGCGGAGCTGTTTGCGCTGGCGCTCGTCCCGTCGCTGCTCATCGTCGTGCTGTCGCCCGCGATCGGCGAGCGCTACAGCCTTGCCGACGCGGCGGTGCATGCCGCCTGCGTCTTTGTCGGCGGCGCGATGTTCTACTGCCTGGCGCTGCTGCTGTCGACGCTGTTCAGCGACATCTGGCGGCCGGCGCTGATCACCTGCGGCGTCGCCGTGCTGATGGCGGGTGCCGAGGCGATGGCGGCCGGCGGCTCGCGCTTCGGCATCTTCGGCGCGATCACCGCCGAGTCCTACTTCCGCACGGGCGCGCTGCCGTGGCCGGGACTGCTCGTCAGCGTGGCGGCGTCGGCCGCGATGCTCTCCGCGACGCTCGCCAACGTCAACAACATGGAGGTGTGACATGACATCCGTTCTCCTCGCCCTCGCCGTCGCCGCCTCGGTCAACCCGGCGGGACACTGGGAAGGGTCGGTCGAAACGCCGCAAGGGAACATCGCGTTCCAGATCGATCTCGCCGGATCGACCGGCGCGATGGTCGGTGCCATCACCATCCCCTCGCAGCGTCTCCGGGCGCTTCCGCTGACGACGATCACGGTCGACGGCGCGACGCTGATCTTCGGCGCGCGCACCGATCAGCTCCTCGAGGCGCGCGTGGCCGACGACGGGCAGTCGATGACGGGCACGTTCCGCCTGGCGACGTATGCGTTTCCGTTCGCGTTGTCGCGCACGGGCGACGCGCGGTTGACGCCGGCGCCGGCCAGCCCCCGCGTCGGCGCCGAGCTCGAAGGCACGTGGCGCGGCACGCTCGCCGACACGGGCGGCGATCTGCACGTCGTGCTGACCGTGCACAACGATGCCGACGGCTTCGCGCGCGCCGAAATCGTCAACCTCGACGAAGGCGGGCTGCGGATCCCGCTCGCGATCGCGCAGACCGCCGCGGCGGTCACCTTCGAGTCGCCCGCCGTGGAGGGTTCGTTCGCCGGATCGCTGACCGCATCGGGGGAGCTCGCCGGCACGTTCCGCCAGAACGGCGCCGAGCTGCCGCTCACCTTCCGACGGACCGAGTAGCATTGAACGGATGCGGGTCGTTGCCGCCGTCGCCGGCGTCACGCTCGTCGCGCTCGTCCTCATCGACGCGTTCGAGACCGTCGTGCTGCCGCGCTCCGTGTCGTGGCGGTTTCGTCTCACGCGCGTGTACTTCCAGGCGACGTGGCGGGCGTGGACGGCCTTCGCGCGCCGCGTCGATCGGGTCGCGCGGCGGGAACGGTTCCTCGCGGTGTTCGGACCGTTTTCGCTGCTCGGCCTCCTGGCCGTGTGGGCGGCCGCGCTGATCCTCAGTTTCAGCGCCTTGCAGTGGAGCGCCGACGCGCTCTCGGCGGGCGACGCGCTCTTCATCAGCGGCACGCTGTTCTTCACCCTCGGCTTCGACACGCTGCACCCGGTCAGCGGTCTCGCGCGGGTGCTCGCCGTGGTCGAAGGCGGCATGGGATTCGGGTTCCTCGCGCTGGTGCTGGCGTACTTTCCGGTGCTGTATCAGTCGTTCTCGCGCCGCGAAGTGCGGCTGACGCTCCTCGACGCGTGGGCGGGCTCGCCGCCCGCCGCCGGCGAAGTGCTGCGACGACTCGCGCGCGCCGGCGAGCTGCCCGCGCTCGAGCACTTCCTGCGCGACTGGGAGGTGTGGTGCTCGGAGCTGCTCGAGAGCGGGATCTCGTACCCGGTGGTCGCCTACTTCCGGTCGCAGCATCAACGCCAGTCGTGGGTCTCGGCCCTGACGACCGTCCTCGACCTGACGGCGCTGCTGCGTGTCGGCATCGACGGCCTGCCGTCGTGGCAGGCGCGGGCGACATTCGCGATCGCCCGGCATGCGGCGGTCGATCTCTCGCAGGTGTTCCGCGCCGATCCCGATTTTTCGTGCGATCGGCTCGACGACGAGGCGCTCGAGCGCCTGCGCCGGCATCTGGAAGCGGCGGGCCTGCGGCCGAGACGCTCGCCCGAGGCCGACGCGCAGCTGCGCGAGCTGCGTCGCTCGTACGAACCGTTCGTGTCGGGCCTGTCGCGATCGATGATGATGCCGCTGCCCGCCTGGTGGCGCGACGAGCCGGCGAAGGACAACTGGGAGACGAGCCCGAAGCGTCCGGCCGACGGGCATCTCTGAGCGCGCGACGGCTCGCAGTCGACCGGGCGGCGTCACCCGCCGACGGGGCCGAGGACGGCGTTCAGCGCGTTCGCGAACGCCTCGCGCATGAAGAGTGCCGCGTGGCCGCCGCCTTCGACGATCGCCAGGCGCTTCCTCGGGGCGACAATGTCGCGTTCGAAGTCGGCGACGACGCTCGTCGGCGTGTAGCGATCGAGATCGCCCTGGATGAACAACATGGGCAGCGAGTATTCGAGGCCGAGCGCCCGAGCGTCGAAGGCCGCGATCTCGTCGCGCAGCTGCAGGTACATCGTCGTCGCCTGCGCGCGCTGATCGGTGCCGGTGCGCGGGATCGCGGCGAACGCGGCCTGTTCCGCCGGCGTCAACACGAGCCCCTCTTGCGAGTCGGTGATGTCGGTGCCGCGCACGATCTGGCCCGTGCCGACGTACGCGGCGAACAGGTCGGGCCGCGCTTTCGCCATCTTCAGCCCCACGATCGATCCGCCTGACGTGCCGAGGAGGATCGGCGCCGTGCCGCCGAGTGCGGCGCGCACCGCCTCGGCGACCGCGAGGCCGTCGACCGCGAGCCGATCGAGCGTCACCCCGCCGTCCGTCGGCTGATCCCAATAGACGAGGCGAAAGGACGATTCCCACGGCGCGAAGAACTCCGCCATCCGCGACAGGTGAAGGCCGGCGCCGCTGACGAGCAGCAGCGCGGGATTCGATTGATCGTGGCCGCGGATTTTGAACAACATAGACGTGTGTTGACACACTACACCGACGTGCGCGGTTGGATCGACGTTGCCGATCGCGTCGTCGCGCTGACGGGTGCCGGCATCTCGACCGAATCGGGCATCCCCGATTTCCGCGGGCCGCAAGGGCTGTGGACGACGAACCCGAAGGCCGAGCGGATGTCGAACATCCACTTCTACATGTCGGACCCCGAGGTGCGCCGGCTGTCGTGGCAGAGCCGCCTCGATCATCCGGCGTGGTCGGCGCAGCCGAACGCCGGCCATCGCGCGCTCGTCGATCTCGAACGGCGCGGCACGCTGCATGCGCTCGTCACGCAGAACATCGACGGTCTCCATCAGCTGGCGGGGAGTTCGCCCGCGAAGGTCATCGAAGTCCACGGCACGATGCGCGACGCGATGTGCATGTCGTGCGGGTGGCGCGGACCGATGCCGGCGGTCCTCGATCGCGTGCGCGCCGGCGAGGACGATCCGCCGTGCGAGCGATGCGGCGGGATTCTGAAGAGCGCGACGATTTCGTTCGGTCAACCGCTCGTGCCGGCGGTCATCGATCGGGCGCTCCGCGCCGCGTCCGAGGCGCACGTCCTCCTCGCGATCGGCACGAGCCTGCAGGTGTATCCGATCGCCGGCGCGGTGCCGGTCGCCCGGTCGTCCGGCGCGCGCGTGGTGATCGTCAACGCGGAGCCGACGCCGTTCGACGACATCGCGGATGCGGTCATCCGCGATCGCATCGGCGCGGTGTTGCCGCAGCTGGTGCCGCCGGCGCGCGCCGCAGCGTCCTCAGTCGGACCCTGGCAGCACGACCCGCCGCGTTGACGCGAACTCGCGTCGCAGCTGCGCGCGGAAATCGGGGTGGGCGATGCCGATCAGCGCGTCGGCACGTTCCCGCAGGGTCTTGCCGAACAGATCCACCGCGCCGAACTCGGTGACGACCCAGTGCACGTGGCCGCGCGTCGTCACGACGCCGGCGCCGGCGCGGATGGCGGAGGTGATGCGCGACACCGTGCCGCCCGCGGCGGTCGAGGGCAGCGCGATGATCGGCAGCCCCCCGGGCGAGAGCGCCGCGCCGCGGATGAAGTCCATCTGCCCGCCGATGCCCGAGTAGATCCGCGCGCCGATCGAATCCGCGACGACCTGGCCCGAGAGATCGACCTCGAGCGCCGAGTTCACCGCCACGACGAGATCGTTCTTGCGGATCACCGCCGTGTCGTTGGTGTGATCGCACGGAAAGAACTCGACGAACGGGTTGTCGTCGACGAAGTCGTACAGGCGCTGCGATCCCATCACGAAGCTCGTCGCGATCCGCCCGGGATGGACCTTCTTGAACTTGTTCGTGACGATGCCGGCGGCCACGAGATCGAGGATGCCGTCGGAGAACATCTCCGTGTGGACGCCGAGATCGTGCTTGTCGACGAGCCGGCGCAGCGCCGCCTCGGGAATCGCGCCGATGCCCAGCTGCAGCGTCGCGCGATCCGGGACGAGCCGCGCGATGTGCTCGCCGATCGCGTCTTCGACCGGCGACGGCGGCGCCGGTGGATGCTCGAACAGCGGCCGCGACGTGTGCACGAGCGCGTGCACCTTCGAGACCGGCACCAGCGTGTTGCCGTGCGTCCGCGGCATGCGCTCGTTGATTTCGGCGACGACGAACCGCGCGGATCGCGCCGCAGCGAGGGCGGTGTCGACCGACGTTCCCAGCGTGCAGTAGCCGTGGCGATCGGGCGGCGACAGTTGCAGCAACGCGACGTCGAGCGGCACGCGGCGCGACGAGAACAACCCGGGGATGTCGGAGAGGAAGATCGGGACGTAGTCGGCGCGCCCTTCGTCGATCGCGCTGCGGACCGGCGGCCCCGCGAACAGCGAGATGGACAGGAACCGGCCGCGATGCCGCGGTTCGATGCACGGCATGTCGCCGGTCGTGTGCAGGTGATAGAGCTTGACGTCGGCCAGATCGAGCCGGCGGCTCAGCGCGTCGACGAGCGGCGTGGGTGTCGCGGCGGCGCCGTGGATGAACACCGACATGCCGCTGCCGACGCACGCGACGGCTTCGTCCGCGCTGACGGCGCGGTCGGCCCAGGGGAGTGCGGTGGCGGCGCTCTCGGTCACGCTCTCACCGTAGCGCACGGCATCCATTCGACGTCAATGGGCGCGCTCGCATTCCTCGCACGCGACGTGCACGCCGGCGCACGGAGCGCCGTCGCCCTGCAGTTCCGCGCAGCACGCCTCGTGCGCGTGGACCGCCTGGCGCCCCGCCTCGAACGCGTCGAGGTTCGCCGGGATCAGCGCCGGCCTGGCGTGGAGCGCCTGTCGGATCGCGGTCGCGAACGTGTCGATCGGAAACAGACCGGTCGCCTCCGCGAGCGCGCCGAGCGCAACCATGTTCTTCATCATCAGTTTGCCGAGGCCGTTCGCGATCCCTGTCGCCGGCACCGGCACGACGGCGACGCCGGGAAGCTCGGGCGGCGTCGGCACGACGGTGCTGTCGTAGATCACGATGCCGCGTTCGGCGACCGTCGGGCCGAACCTGGCGAGGCTGGGCGCGTTGAACGCGACCAGGACGTGCGGAGCGGGCGCCGCCGGCGACAGCACCTCGTCTTCGGCGATGCGCACGTCGGCGTACGAGGTGCCGCCGCGCGACTCCGGGCCGTAGCTCGGGATGTGCGTCGCGTCGAACCCTTCGTTGATCGCCGCGCGCGCGATGATCATCGCCGCCGTTTGCGCGCCGTCGCCGCCCGCGCCGGCGAGCTTCAGCGCGATGTCGGATCCCCACCGCTCGCGCGGGAACGCGGCGCAGAATCGATCGGCGCGCTCCGGGGACGCGCCGAGGACCGCGGCGACCCCGGCGGCATCGAACGCGGGCGCGGCGAACGGCGGCCACGGCTCACGCGTGGCGGTGACGTCCTTCTTTACGCCGAGCGGGTAGACCGGCACCATGCGGTCCTTCACCCAGCGTTCGGCCTCTTCCGGCGTCAGCCCGAGGTGGAGCGGGCATTCGGCCAGCACCTCGACGAACGCGAAGCCTTTGTTGTCGATCTGGAGCCGGAGCGCTTTCTCGATCGCTCTGCGGGCCTTCACGCGCTGCTTCGCGTCGAAGAGCGCGACGCGTTCCACGTAGACCGGCGCGTCGAGCTGCGCGATCAGCTCCGACATGCGCAGCGGCTGGCCCATGATCCGCTCGCGCCCCGCGGGGCTCGTCGCCGTTTTCTGTCCCATCAGCGTCGTCGGCGCCATCTGACCGCCCGTCATGCCGTAGATGGCGTTGTTCACGAAGACGACGGTGATCGGGATGCCGAGCTCGGCGGCGTGCATGATCTCCGCGAGACCGATCGACGCGAGATCGCCGTCCCCCTGGTAGCTGACGACGATCGAATCGGGCCGTGCGAGCTTCTGGCCGAGCGCGACCGCGGGTGCGCGGCCGTGCGCCGCCTGCACGTTGCCGACGTCCAGGTAGTAGTAGAGGAACACGGCGCAGCCGACCGGCGAGATCGCCACCGTTCGGTCCTGCACGCCGAGCGATTCGATCGCGTCGGCGACGAACTTGTGCACGAGGCCGTGGCCGCAGCCGGGGCAGTAGTGCGTGCTGTGCGCCTTCAGTCCCTCGCCGCCCGCGTGGCGTTCGAAATGGTCGTAGAAGGTGCTCATAGCCGGCTCACCACGCGTTCGACGATGTCGTCCTGCGACGGAATCATGCCGCCCAGTCGCGTGACCCGATCGATTTCGATGTGCCGTGTCTCCGCGTGCGACATCGCGAGCCGCAGCTCGTTCTCCAGCTGGCCGCCGCTCGCCTCGACGACGACGACGCGCGCCGCGCTGTCGAGGATGGGCGCGAGGAGACGGATCGGGAACGGCCACAGCGTCAGCGGCCGGAACAGGCCCGCCCTGATCCCGCGGCTGCGCAGCGTCCGCACCGCGCCCTTCGCCATCCGCGCCGGCGTGTTGCACGCGACGATGACGAACTCCGCGTCGTCGCATTCGAACAGGTCGGCGCGCTGCTCCTCGTCGTCGATGCGCTCGTAGGTGCGGAAGAGATGCTGATTCGCGACTTCGAGGTCCGCGTAGTCGAGGAAGATCGACGAGACGAGATTGCGGCGGTGCGCGGCGTCGCCGGCGACGGCCCACGCCGGCACGCCGGGGACGACGAGCCGCGGCGGCAACGTGACCCTGCCGGTCATCTGGCCGAGATATCCGTCGGCGAGGACGATCGTCGGGTTGCGGTACTTGAACGCCAGATCGAACGCGAGCATCGTCAGGTCGAGCATCTCCTGCGGCGTCGACGGCGCGAGGACGATCGCGCGGGTGTCCCCGTGGCCGAGCCCGTGGCACGCGAGCTTGATGTCGCTCTGCGCCGGCCCGATGTTGCCGAGCCCGGGGCCGCCGCGCATCACGTCGACCACGACGCCCGGCACCTGCGCGCCGATCATGTAGGAGAGGCCTTCGAGCATCAGGCTGAAGCCGGGCGACGAGGTGAAGGTCATCGACCGCACGCCGGCGGCGCCGGCGCCGTACATCATGTTGATCGCGGCGACCTCGCTGACCGCCTGCACGAATTCACCCTGCAGGCGCGGCAGCAGCTTCGCCATCAGCTCGGCGCCTTCGGTCGACGGCGTGATCGGATAGCCGAAGAAATGACGACAGCCGGCCAGCAGCGCGCCAATCGCCGACGCGTACATCCCCTTGACGACCAGCGGCTCGCTCGACGGCAGGTCGGCGAACGTGTCGGGGATCGGCACCGCGGCGGGTTGCGGTCGAGAGAGGATCGTGGCGCCTTCGGGCCGAAGGCCAAACGGCTCGGGGCAGGCGTCGAAGCAGAGGCCGCAGCCGGTGCATCGATCCAGGTTGACGAGCGTCACCGGGACGAGCCCGGTCGCCTGATGCACCGTCGCGCCCGGTTCGATGCAGCGGTGGGCGCATGCGTCGATGCAGCGGCCGCAACCCTTGCAGTATTCCGGAGACAGCGCGGGCTTCGGACGATCGAGCGTTGCAGGCATGTGGGCCGTCCCGCCGGGCCGGCTGCAAGCGGACGGCCACACGACATTGCTCCGGATCGTCCGCGTCGGCGGGGCCGGTGCCGGGAATCCGGCAGTAGCGTAGGATGTCGGGCATGACGATCGCGTCGAAGGGATTCGTGCTGGCGGCGGCGTTCGCCGCGTTGGCGTATGCGGAACACCGCCTCGAGCCGGCAGCGGAGGCCCAACGGCGCGCCCCGGCGTTCCAGGTCGATCCGGCGTGGCCGAAAGTGCCGAAGCAGTGGATGCTCGGGCAGGTGGCCGGACTCGCCGTCGACGCGCGCGACCACGTGTGGATCATCCAGCGGCCGTGGTCGCTCGCGAGCGACGAGGTCGCGAAGGATCCCGAGGCGCCGTGCTGCCATCCGGCGCCGCCGGTGATGGAGTTCGACGCGGCGGGCAACTACGTGCAGGGATGGGGCGGACCCGGCGAGGGCTACGAGTGGCCCGCCGACGAGCACACCATTCACGTCGACTACAAAGGGAACGTGTGGATCTCTTCGGCCGGCGGTCCGCGGCTGCCGACGCGCAAGGAGAACCAGATTCTCAAGTTCACGCAGGCGGGGAAGTTCCTGATGCAGATCGGCCACCGCGGCATGAGCAAGGGCAGCCTCGACACCGACAACTTCAACAACGCCGCCGACATCTACGTGTACCCGAAGACGAACGAAGTGTTCGTCGCGGACGGCTACGTCAATCGGCGCGTCATCGTGCTCGACGCCGACACCGGCGCGTTCAAACGCATGTGGGGCGCGTACGGCAACAAGCCCGACGACGGCGCGCCGAACAAGCTCGGGCCGGAAGGGCCCGGCCCGCAGCAGTTCAATCTCGTGCACGGCATCCGTGTGTCGGACGACGGCCTGGTCTACGTCGCCGATCGGATGAACAACCGCATGCAGGTGTTCACCGTGGACGGCACGTTCACGCGCGAGATCTTCGTCGAGCGCCAGACCAAGCTGCTCGGGACGTCGTTTTCCGTGGCGTTCTCACCGGATCCGCAGCAGGACCTGCTCTATCTGGCCGATGCCGGCAACGGCCGCATCCACATCTTCGACCGCAAGACGCTCGACGAAGTCGGCGCGTTCGGCCGCATCGGCCACTACGCCGGAGAATTCGTGTTCCTCCACAACGTGGCGACCGACTCGCACGGCAACGTCTACACCGCCGAGGTCGGGAACGGGAAGCGGGTTCAGAAGTTCGTGAAGTCGCGATAGCCGCGGTCGCCCCACGCGACGAGCCGCGGGCGATCCTCCGACCACCAGACCACGATCCGCCCGTTCAACGACTCGTCGTGCGCGATGCGCGCGACGATGTCCGCGACGTCGGTCGTCTTCAGCAGGCGGGCGGGCACGCCGCGCTCGACGCGCTGTTCGGGCGTCAGCGATTCCCAGTACTGCCGCGGGCCGTCGGAGTCGATCCACCCGGGCGCGAGGCAGTTGATGCGGATGCCGTGTCGGGCGAGGTCGTTGGCGAGGCCGGTGGTCGCCGAGAGGACGCCGGCCTTGGCGACGTCGTAACCCGGGAAGCCGCCCGGCGTCGTGCGGCCGCGCCACAGCGCCGAGATCGAGGAGATGCTCACGATCGATCCGCCGCTCGTGCGCATCGCGTCGATCGCGTGTCGCGTCGTGTGCAGCGTCCCGAACAGATCCGTTCGGATCGAATCGAACCAGCCGGGAATGCCGTCCACCGGGGGATGCGGCGCCGACGCGTTGTTGATCAGCACGTGCAGGCCGCCGAAGGTCGAGACGGCAAACGCGATCAGGTCGCGCGCCTGCGCGTCGTCGCCCACGTCGGCATGCTGGAACGCGGCGCGGCCGCCGGCCTCCCGGATGACGCGCACCGTCTCGTGTCCGCCCGCGTCGTTGGTGTCTGACACCACGACGGCGAGACCGTCGCGCGCGAACCGCTTCGCGATCGCCCGGCCGCAGCCGGTGCCGCCCGACCCGGTGACGACCGCGACGCGCGTGGCATCCATCGAGCGGAGATCCTATCAGCGCCGGGCGAGCCGACGGTAGATGATGAACGTCGGCCCGGGGCGCAGGATCGCGTGAAAACCGGTGACCGGCAGATAGAACGCGTCGTCGAGGTCGTAGACGCCCGTATCGGGAACGTCCGGCCGCGTCGCGCGGACGCGATGCACGATCTCGTACTGCTGCGACGCGACGGTTCGCAGCGAGGCCGGCACGGAGGAGTAGAGCGTCAGCGGCGACTCGGGGACGATCAGCCAGTCCGGCAGCGTGTCGCTGCTGCCGATGAAGCGCCCCGACTCTCCGTCGAAGGCGTGGCGCGGCCACGTCTGGGTTGCGAGGGCGCCGAGCGGCGCGTCGCTGAGACTCGATCCCGCCTGGTAGAGCGACTCCGACGGCTTGACGTGTTCGGCGAGCCACTGCGACACGAGCACGCGCGTGTCCGGCCGGGCGAGCAGCGTGTCGGACCACACGCTGGTGACGAGCGCGGGGACGACGATCAGGAGCGCGATCGGGCTGCGGGTCGCCGCGCGTATCGCGAACGCCGCCGCCACGCACAGGAACGGCACGATCGGCAGAATGTAGCGGAAGAACACGGTGTGGCCGCTGCCGAGCGCCGCGTAGACCGCGAGACAGAACGCGCCGAGCACGGCTGCCGCCGCGCGGCGCCGAACCGCCATGAGGACGAACCCGGCGGTGCCGGCGAGCAGCAGCGGCCAGCTGAGCGCGGCCGGCAACGATCGCGTGAGGTGATACGTCCAGCCGATGCCGACCTGCACACTGTTGTGTCCCTCCGACAGATGCGTGACGTCGTACGTGAACCCCTCGAAAAAGGTGTGGCGATCGAGCAGCGCGTACGGCGTGCCGAGGAGAAACCCCGCAGCGCACGCGGGGGCGAACGCCAGCGACGGCAGCCACGTTCGCCACGTTCGCCACGAGCGCGGCGACTCGCGTGCCAGCCACAGCTGCGCGGCCGCCATCGACACGACGATCGCGCCGGCGCTGTACTTGGTCGACGCCGCCAGCCCGCCGACGAATCCTGCCGCGGCGAACCCGCGCGCCGCGCGCGACTCGAGGGCGCGCACCAGCAGGAGCATCGACCCGACGATGAGGCACGTCGCCAGGATGTCGGTCATCGCGAAGTGCGAATCGCGGACGTGCAGCGGCGCGACCGCCAGACACAGCGCGGCGACGCCGCCGGTGGCGCCGTCGCCGATCCGCCGCGTCAGCAGGTAGACGAGCGCCACCGTCAGCGTGCCGGCGGCGGCGACGACGCCGCGAGCGATCAGCAGATCGCCGACGTAATCCGGCGGCGCGACGCCGACGAGGTGCCGCAGCGCGATCGCCGTCCGGAAGCACGCCGCCAGCAGATAGAACGTCAGCGACGGCCAGTGGAAGAACCGCGGATTGAAGTCGCCGCCGAGGACGTCGACGGCGTGGCCGATCGTGACCTCTTCGTCGGGCCGCGCATACTCGAAGGGCAGGCCGAACCAGATCGGCACGAACCGCAGGACCGCCGCGAGCGCGAGCACGAGGACGATCCAGCGGCGGGAAACGTCAGCGCGCCGCAAGCCCTTCCTTCAGGAATGCGACGAGCGGCGGGTACGTTCGATCGGGCGCTTCCATGTGCGGCACGTGGCCCAGTCCCGGCAGGAGCAGCAGCCGCCCGTTGCCGTTCGGAATCGTGTCGGCGATGTACTTCATCCGATCCTGGAACACCTTCGCCGAACCGGCGAGCATGTCCTCCGCGCCGCCGAACGCCAGCGTGGGCGCCTTGATGTGCGCCCAGTCGTCGATCACCTGCTCGCGGTACAGCATGTCGCCGATGAGCGTCTGGATCATCGCGAGCCGCGGCCAGTCGGCCGAGAGCGTCCACGCGTAGCGGATCCTGGCGTAGCTCTCGAACTGCGGCGTCCATGCCGCCGGGTTGTGCGCGACGTACCGCATCAGCGACGACCTCACCGTCTGATAGTTCGACGCGAGCGTCCGTTTGTAGGTCTCCTCCGTGTTGCCGGCGGGACGGTTGTAGCGGCCGTCGACGAGACCGATCGGGTTGTAGAGGACGAGCCGCTCCACCGTATCGGGGAACTGCGTGGCGAACCGCGCCGCGAGCATTCCGCCCATCGAATGCCCGACGACCATCGCCTTCTGAATCCCGAGGTGCTCGAGGATCAGATGCGTGTTGCGCGCCATGTCGTCGAACGTGTACGGCATGATCGGCTTCGACGACCGGCCGTATCCGATCTGATCCGGCACGACGACGCGGAACCCGGCCTGCCGCAGCGCATCGATGGGACCGCCGAAGTAGAAGCCGGCGAAATTGTTGCCGTGCAGCAGGACCACCGTATGGCCGTTCGCCGGACCGCTCGGCGGCACGTCCATGTACGCGATGCGCAGATCCTGCCCGTACAGCGTGACCGGCAGGTACGAACTCGGGTACGGATACGGAACATCCTCGCAGGTGATGCTGCCGGGTTTGACGTCGGTCGGGTTGGGCGTCGGCGCCGGCTGCTGCGCGGACACGACGGCTCCGAGTGCGAGCGCGAGCGCGAGAGATTTCATACGTCGCGCAGTGTACCTGAAGTCGTCAGCCGGACGGCCGGGCCCAGATGTCCGCCAGGGCGCGCTGCGCGTTGCCGCCGAGGATGCCCGCGATCTGCGCATCGGTGTAGCCGCGCCGGATCAACCCCTCGGTGAAATCGAACACGCGCCTGACGTGATTCAGTCCGCGGATCGTGATGCCGCCGTCGGGATCCTCGTGATACTGGTAGCGCGAGAAGTTCGGCTGCGACCGCGGATCGAAGCCGCCGCCGTTCACCGCGTTCGGGTTGCCGACCACGTCGAGGTCGCTGCCGATCGCGACGTGCTCGATCCCGACCAGCTTCGCGACGTAGTCGACATGGTCGAGCACGTGCTCGATCGTGACGGGCTCGCTGTCCTTCACCATGAAGCGGATCATCGCGATGCCCATCACGCCGCCGGTCTTCGCCATCCTGCGGATCGCATCGTCGGTCTTGCAGCGGAGGTGTCCGGGGACCAGCGCCCGCGCGGTCGCGTGCGTGAACAGAACCGGCCTGGTCGCGGCGGCCAGGGCGTCGAGCGTCGTCTGATCGCCGCAGTGCGACACATCGACGGCCATGCCGACGCGCTCCATCCGCCGCATGATCGCGTGGCCGAACACCGACAGGCCGCCGTCCCGCTCCTCGAGGAAGCCGCTGCCGATGCGGTTGTTGAAGTTGTAGGTGAGCTGCGAAATCCGCTGGCCGAGACCGAAGAACGCGTCGACGTCGTCCGGCGACCGGAAATGCGTCGAGTCCTGCAGCGTGAGCATGACGCCGATCTTGCTCTGCGCCTTGGCCCGCGCGAAATCCGATGCCTTGTCGATGCGCGTCAACCACTCGCTGTAGCCGGCGAGGAATCCGTTCCACTTCGCGAACAGCTCGACGCCGTCCTCGTAGCCGCGCGCGCCGTCGCCGAGGCAGAAGCACGTGATCCCCGAGCTGCGGTATCGGGCGGCGTCGTCGGCGGTAAACGCGCCGGGCGTCGTCAGCCATCGATCGATGCGGGGCGGCTTCACCGCGTAATCCGGGAACTGGAACTGGTCGAGGAGGTCGACGACGACGTTCGATTCGACCAGGTGGATCGCGCGCGCCGAATACGTCGCGTTCGATTGCGCGAACGGCGTGAACCGTCCGCGCAGGATCGCCGGCGCCGCGGCGCCCACCGCGAGCGCGCGCATCGTCTCCCGCCGCGTCATCGCGCTCACCGCAAGGCTCCGTCGCCGCGGACGAGGCGGCCGCCCTTGATCACGTAGCGGATGCGACGCGTGTTGCGAATGTCGATCGCCGGATCGGCGTCGACGACGAGGATGTCGGCGATCTTGCCAGGCGCCAGCGTTCCACGTTCGTCGTCGATCCCGATCGCATGCGCGGCGCCGCTGGTGGCGGCGACCAGCGCCTGCATCGGCGTCAGCGTCGCGCCCTGGACCAGCGCCTCGAGCTCGCGATGCAGCAGCGGCAGCGGGTCGCGGTCGGACATCATGTCGTCGACGCCGGCGGCGATCGTGACGCCGAGCTCCTGCGCGCGCTTGGTGACGGCGTTCATCCATGGCGTCCGCACGGCGGCAAGGTCGTCCTTCGCCGGACCGTTCGAGAAGATCCACAGTGTCGGATTCAACGCCACGTCGCGCTGCCGCATCGACTGCAGCAGCGCCGTCATCGCCGCACCGTCGGCCGGCACCGCCGCGAAATCGCCGCGCGCGCGTTTCGAAAAGTCGGCGCTCGGCGGCATCCCTTCCCACACGAGATATGCCGCGTGCGCGAGCATCTTGACGCCGGCGCCGACGAGATCGGACGGCTTGGCCGGGAAGACCGTCGCGTGAGCGACGAGCCGGACGTGCTGCCGTGCCGCTTCTTCGCCGATGCGCCGCACCGTCGGCGCGTCGAGCGCGGCGTAGAGCTTGATCGTCGTCGCGCCGGCGCCGCGCGCCTCAGCGACGGCGTGGACGAGATCCGTGCCGCTCGAAATTTCGCGGTTCCACGGCGCATCGCCGGGTCGGTACCCGAGCGACGCCGCGACGACGCGGGGATCGGTGAAGAAGGCGGGTCCGGCGAACAGCGACGCGTAGCCGATCGCCGGCGAGTCGATGTCGCCGGCGAGCGACTCGCGCGCGAGGTCGCTCGTCATCCGCACGTCGCCGGCCATGTCGAAGACGGTGGTGACGCCGCCGCGCAGCACCCGCGACAGCCGTTCGACGACCTCGGCGCGCGGCCCGCCCGACAGGTGCACGTGCGCATCGATCAGGCCCGGCACCGCGAACAGGCTGCGGCCGTCGATGGTCAGGTCGGCGTCGGGCGCGTCCTGGCCGATCGACGCGATGCGGCCGTCACGGACGAAGACGCTCGCGCCGGCACGCGGCGCGCCGCCGCTCCCGTCGATCACCGTGACGCCGCGAATCAACAGCGACGGGCCGGGCGGCCGCGACTGCGCGATAATCATCGGCGCGCTTGCGACGATGGACGCGAGCAGCAGGGCGAAGGGACGACGCATGGCGAAATCGTATCGCAGACGAACGTTCCTGAAGGCCGCGGCGGCGGCAACGGCCGGCAGCGTGCTCGCGCGGCGCTCCGCGTGGGCCGCGGCGAACGGCGCCACGACGATCGATCCCGCCTGGATGATCACGCCGAAGCAGGCGCTGGAGTGGAACCTCTTCAAGAGCGCCGGCGGCCCGACCTACGCCGGCAGCAGCGGCTGGAAGCGCTTCACCGATTTCCTGGTCGCCAGGCTGCCCGAACTCGGCGCCGTCGATCTCGATTCGGTCGACATTCCGTACGACCACTACATCGTCCAAGACTGGCCCGATCGCCGGACGCACGCCCACGGATCGGGCGTCGCGGTCGAGGCGCTCGTCAGCGATGGAACGGCGGTCCCGGTCGTCGCATCGTACGGGATGACGTCCGGATTCACGCCGAAGGAAGGCATCACGGCGCCGATGCTGTTCTACGATCCGGCGCAACCGCCCGACGCGCGGGCGATCGCCGGAAAGATTCTCGTGTTCGCGACCGCGCCGTACCCCGACCCGCCGTACTCCGACACGTTTCTCGACAACTACACGCCGACCGACTACGAGTGGCGCTCGCCGGGCGAGTGGCCGCCGCTGTTCGTGCCGCCGCCGCCGAGCGTGACGAGCTCCTATCACTGCCGGTGGGTGTGGGGCCAGCTCGGCGCGTGCGCCGCGATCGGCATCCGGCACCGCGCCGCGGGCATCGTGGCCGTCTACGATCTGTCGCCCGGCGCGGCGTTCGGCCTGGCGCAGCGCAGCGTGTACACCGCCGACGGCAAAGCCGGACTCGGCGCGGCGTACGTGAACTGTCCGACGCTGACGCTCGATCGCGTCAACGGCGCGAGGGTGATCGGCGACGCGAAGGCGGGGAAGACGGCGACGCTGACGCTGACCGCGCGCTTCCAGCGCGACACGGGCCGCGCGTTCATCGCGCACCTTCCCGGTCGCCGCTACGGCGCGCCGGACGACGAACAGATCCTGATCGCGACGCACACCGATGCCATGTCGCTCGTCGAAGAGAACGGCGGTCTCGGCCTGCTCGGCATCCTCTCCTACTTCAACCACGTGCCGAGGTCCGCGCGTGCTCGCACGCTCACCTTCTATTTCGACTGCCGCCACTTCATGCCCGGAGGCGAGGCCAGCTGGCCGCAGTTCGACTACTACACGATCCATCCCGACAAGCTGCGGTCGATCGTCGCGACGATCGGCGTCGAGCACATGGGCGGACGCCAGACGATCGAGACCGGCCCCGGGGGAAACGACTACGCGTACTCGAGCGCGCGGCCCGAGGACGGCGGCGTGATCACGAGCTTGATGGACGTCTACAACAACAACGTGTGGCTCGTCGACGCGATCGCGCGCGCCGCGACCGGGAACCGCTGGCCGAGAGTGGACGTCAAGGCGGGGAACGTCGCCCCCGGCGTGAACGGCGGCTTCCAGGGCACGGTCAAGAGCCCGATGAACAAGGGGCGCGCGTACAAGATTCCAGGCGTGGGCCTCGCCGGCGACTGGCCGGGCGGCTGGACGCAGACCTACGCGCAGGCCGACACGGAGGCGGGCGCGCACGGGTTCGACGAGCGCTACTTCGTGCAGCAGGTCGCGGGACTGTCGCAGATTGCCGGCGATCTGATGACGGTGGCGCCGATCGTGATCGACCTGGGCTGGGGCGCGCTGAAGTCGGCCATCGCCCGGCTGCCGATCGTCGAACGCGACGCTCGCATGGCGCAGTACCTCGCCGCGTTCCGCCACGTCGAAACCGGCGCGCTCGGCCGCGCGCATGCGGCGCTGGCGCCGCTCGCCTCGACCCCGTCGCTCGCGCCGCTCGTCGAGGCGCAGCTCGCCAAACTGGCGTGACCCGCGCGCGCATCGCCGCCGCGCGGCTCGCGAACCAGCATCTCGCGCGGCCCGCGTCGGACGATCCCGCCGCGGTGGTGTCGTGGTTCGGCGCCGTCCAGGCGCAGGACTACGGCGCCGCGACCTGGGCGCTCGCGACGCGGCTGCGCGGTCGCGCCACCCACGCGGCGATCTCCGCCGCGATCGACGAGGGCCGCATTCTGCGCACGCACGTGATGCGTCCGACGTGGCATTTCGTCGCGCCGGACGACATCCGCTGGATGCTGGAGCTGACCGCGCCTCGCGTTCATCGCGCGCTGAACTGGGGACACACGCAACTCGGGACGCATGCCGCGCTGCGGAACCGCGCGATGGCGGTCATCGAACGCGCGCTCGCCGCGCAGCCGGCCCAGACGCGGCCCGAACTCGCAAGCCACCTCGCGCGGGCGGGGATGCCGTTGAACGGCACGGCGCTCGCCCTCGTCGTCATGCACGCGGAGGTGGAGCAGTTGATCTGCAGCGGTCCGCGGCGCGGCAAGCAATCGACCTACGTGCTGTTCGAGCGCCGCGTTCCGAAATCGACGCGCCGGTCGCGCGACGAAGCGCTCGCGGAGTTGACGATCCGCTACTTCCGGAGCCATGCGCCCGCGACGGTGCGCGATTTCAGCTGGTGGTCGGGCTTGACGGCCGCCGACGCGCGCCGCGGACTCGACATCGTGCGCGGCCGAAGCGAGTCGATCGACGGGCTGACCTACTTTTCGCTGCCGCACCGCCGCCGCGCGACGCCGTCGGCGCGTGTTCATCTGCTGCCGGTGTACGACGAGTACCTGGTCGCATACCGCGATCTGGCCGCCGTTCCGCGCGGCGCCGCGAAGTGGGGCATCCTCCCCCAGGCTCTCGTCGTCGACGGCCTGGTCGTCGGCGACTGGAAACCCGACCGTCGCGGGAACGACCTCACGGTGCGCGTCAGAGCCGAGCGGCGGCTGACCGAAGCCGAGCGCGCCGCGCTCGTCCGGGTGGTGGACCGCTACCGCGGCTTCCACGCGGCGCCGACCGCACGCCTAGACATACTGCCTATGTGACCGGTAGAATGCCTAGGCATGGCCGCCGCCGATCGCTCCGACCTCCTCCAGGGCACGCTCGACATGCTGATTCTGAAGACGCTCGACGCGTCGCCGCTCCACGGCTACGCGATCGCGCAGCAGATCAATCGGACATCGCGCGCGCTGCTGCACGTCCCGCAGGGCTCGCTGTACCCGGCGCTGCACCGGCTCGAGAACAGAGGATGGCTCGACGCGCAGTGGACCGAGACGGAGTCGGGGCGCGAGGCGAAGGTGTACAAGCTGACCCGCAAGGGGCGCGCGCGGCTCGAGACCGAAATCGCCGGCTGGCGGCGCCTGACCGAAGGGATCGCGCTGGTTCTGGAGGGCGCATGAACTGGGTGATGCGCGTCTGGCATCGCGACCGGCTGGATCGCGACCTCGACAAGGAGCTTCGCTTTCACGTCGACGAAGAGACGCGCCGCCTCGTCGCCGGCGGCATGCGGCCCGACGATGCGCGCCGGACGGCGATGGCCGCGTTCGGCGGCATCGAGCCGATCAAGGAAGCGGCGCGCGACGTGCGCGGGTCGCGATGGCTCGAGGATCTCGTCCAGGACGCGCGATACGCCGCGCGGACGATGCGGCGCGCGCCGGTCTTCGCCACCGCGGCGGTGCTGTCGCTGGCGATCGGGATCGGCGCCAACACCGCCGTCTTCGGCGTCGTCGACGCATTGCTGTTGCGGCCGCTGCCGGTGCCCGACGCTGGGGAGCTGTCGTACGCCGTTCGCACCGGGCCGTCGACCGACGGCCAGATGCTGCAGGCGCGTTCGCGTTTTTCGTACCCCGCCGCGCAGCGCTTTGCGGCGGAACTGCAGGCGGTCCACGGCCGCGTGGGCGCGATGGCAGCGGTGACGCGCATGCAGGTGACGGCCGGCGCCGACGATCAGGCGGAACTCGTCCTCGGCCAGCTCGTGGGCGGCAGCTGGTTCGGCGTCCTCGGCGTCGCGGCGCAGCGCGGACGCCTCCTCGCCGAGGCGGACGACGTCGACATCGGCGGCGCTCCGGTGGCCGTGATCAGCGACCGGTACTGGACGCGGCGATTCGGCCGCGATCCGTCGGTCGTCGGTTCGACCATTCGCCTCAACGGGTATCCGGTGACGATCGTCGGCGTCGCCGCGCCGCGGTTCGAGGGTTTCTGGATCGGCGAGCCGGTCGACGTGTGGGTGCCGACCGGTCTGCAGCAGCAGGTCAAGTACGCCGCGAACGCCGACATCGACGGCGACGCCAAATCGACGCAGCCCTGGCGCCCGCAGGATCGGATCGCGTGGCTCACCCTCGTCGCGCGCGTGCCGTCGCCCACGCCGCGGTCGGTCGCATCGTCGGCGATGGACGTGACGTTCCGCCGCGACCTCGAGCCGCTGGCGGCGAAGATCAGCGACCCGCAGCGGCGCGCGTTCGTGCTGCGCACGCACGCCGCGCTCGCGGACGGGTCGCGCGGCATGTCGTCGCTCCGCGAAGACTTCGGCGCGGCGATTATCGTGCTGATGGCGACCGTAGCGCTCGTCCTGCTGATCGCGTGCGCGAACCTCGCCAACCTGCTGATGGCGCGCGGCGCATCGCGCGCCCGCGAGTTCGCCCTGCGGCTCTCGCTCGGTGCCCGGCGCGGGCGGCTCGTTCGTCAACTGCTCACCGAGAGCCTGGCGCTGTCGCTCGTCGGCGGCGTGCTCAGCCTGCTGTTCGCCAAGGCCGGCAGCGACGCGCTGCTGCGGATGGCGTCGGACGGCCCGGCGCCGCTGTCGCTCGACGTGTCGACGAGCTGGCCGATCGTGCTGTTCGCGATCGCGGCTTCCATGGTGACGGGGGTCCTGTTCGGGCTGATGCCGGCGCTGCGCTTCTCGCGCGCCGACGTCCACGACGCGATGAAGAGCGGCGGCCGCGTCGTCGCGGCGAGCGGCGGACTGTCGATCGGCCGGCTGCTCGTCGTCGCCCAGGTGGCGCTGTCGTTCGTGCTCCTCGCGGGCGCCCTCATGTTCGTGCGCACGCTCCACAACCTGCTCGCGATCGATCCCGGCTTCGACGCCGCCCGCCTGGTGACCGCGAAGCTCGATCCGCGCATGGCCGGCTACACGCCGAAGACGATGACGTCGTTCCGCGAGCGTCTGCTGGCGGCGACGCGCGAGATCCCGGGCGCGCAGGCGTCGGCCGTCGCGATGTGCGGCACGATGGCCGGGTGCCACAGCATCAGCGACATCGACGTGCCCGGCCGCCAGCGCGGCGTCGGCGACGACGCCGACGTCCAGGAGGACTACGTCAGCGACGGCTATTTCGGTGCGCTCGGCATGACGGTCGTCTCCGGCCGCAACTTCCTGCCGTCGGATACGCCGGAGTCGCCGCGCGTCGCCATCGTGAACGAAACGATGGCGCGCCACTTCTTCGGCGACGTCAATCCGATCGGCCGCGTCTTCGTCGAGGGCGACAAATACGAGATTGTCGGCGTGGTGCGCGACTCGCGCATCAACGGCCTGCGCGACACGCCGCCGCGGATGGCGTTCTATCCCTTCAGCCAGCACCCGGACACGTTGATGCGCAGCGTCTACGTGCGGACGCGGTCGGACGTCCGGCAGGCCGCCGAGGGGCTGCGTGCGGCGATCCGCGAAGCCGATCGCGGGCTCGCAGTGCGCGAGGTCGTCACGCTGGCCGAGCTCGAGGAGCGGTCGATCGCGCGCGAGCGCCTCGTGTCGACGCTCACGAGCACCTTCGGCCTGCTCGCGGTCGCCGTCGCGTGCCTCGGGCTGTACGCGATGGTGTCGTACTCGGTGTCGCGGCGGACGAACGAGATCGGGATCCGTCTCGCGCTCGGCGCGTCGCCGGCGAACGTGCGCTGGCTGATCATGCGCGAAACGCTGGTGCTGCTCGTCGTCGGGTTGTGCGTCGGCATCGCGGCGACGATGCCGACGGCGCGGCTGATCGCGTCGCTGCTGTACGGGCTGACGCCGCGCGATCCGGTCGCGTTCGCTTCGGCGGTGGCGGTGCTGTCGGTGGTCGCGATGCTCGCCGGCGCCTGGCCGGCGTGGCGAGCATCGCGGGTGGATCCGTCGCTGGCGCTTCGGATCGATTAGCCGAGCGGGTTCCGGTTCGTTTTCGTCGTCGCGCTGATCTGCAGGTCGAATCCGTTCGGCGTCGTCGTGTGATAGCTCTTGTACGCGGCCGTGTGGATGTCGCCGCGGCCGCCCGTGTCCTCGCGGGCGTTCAGCCCCCGCTTTTCGAGTTCCGCCTTCACCGCGTCGGCATCGAACGGCGTGATGCCGAACGCGATGTGCCCGATCCCTGCGGTCCGCGGCGCGCCGCCGCCGCGTCCGCCGCCGCGGCGGACGATCGCGTCACCGATGTCGCCGATCTCCACCTGGTTCTGGCTGCCCTCGTCCTTGGTCGGTTTCCACCCGAGCAGCGCATCGTAGAACGCGACGCTCTCCTTGTAGTTCGGCACTTCGAACGAAATGTGATCGAGCCAGACCGTTTTCCAGTTCGTCGACGCGAAGGGCGCCGGCGCCGACGATTTGACGCCGCTCGGCAAGTACCGGTTCTTCCGCGACGCGTTGCTGACCTGGAGATTGAAGCCGCCGGGATCCTTCACATGGAAGCTCTGAAAATCGCCGTGGTTCTCGGCGACCGGGTTCAGCCCGCGTTTCTTCAACTCCGCCTCGACGGTCTTCGCGCTCCAGGGTTCGATGCCCCAGCAGAAGCCGTCGAACACCGCGTTGCGCGGCGGACGCGGGCCGCCGCGACCGGCCGGCGCGGCGGCGTCGGGGGGCGGAGTCGGCGGCGCCGGCGGCGCCTGATAACCGCCGCGGAGCACCAGCGCGCCCCATCCGTTGATGTCGAGCGTTGCCTGCTGGCCGTCGTCGGCGACGATCTTCCAGTTCATCAGCGCCTGGTACCACGCCGCTTCCTTCTGGTAGTCGACGCACTGGCAGGAGAAGTGGTGGAGCGAAACCGTCTTCCAGTTCGTGCGCTCGAACGGCAGCTTGCCGGGCGTCGGATCGCATTCGGGCAGGTTCGCGCGCGCGCCGCCGCACTGCCCCTGCGCGAACGACGCCGCGGGATGGAGCGCGGCGGCACCGGCAGCGGCGAGCCCGAGCGCCTGGAACAACCGACGGCGCGACAGCCGGCCGCGATCGAATTCGTGGAACAGCGTCTTCAGTTCATCACTCATGAGAGCGGTCCTCCGGAATGCAGAGTATATAGGCGTCAGCGCGTTTGCGGTCGGCCCGGAACCGCCACGGGTCCGGATGCCTTCACCGCCGTCCAGATGCGGCGGCCGACTTTGTCTGCATCTGCAACGATTCGGGTCTCGTCCACGGTGAGGACCTTGCGATCGCGCATCACGAAGCGGCCGTCGATCATCACCGACTCGATATCGGCCGGCTGACCGTTGTGGATCCACGCCGACACGATGCGGCCGGCCGGCACCAGGTGCGCGCGCACGGTGTCGACCACGAGCAGATCGGCCTTCTTGCCGACCTCGAGCGAGCCGACGAGCGTGCGCTGGCCGAGCGCGTGCGCGCCGCCGAGCGTCGCGTCCTCGAGCGCGTCCTCGGGCTGCGGACGCAGCCCCGGCATCGCATCGTCCCGGCGGATGCGCTCGGTCAGCAGCGCGATGCGCATCACCTCGAACAGATCGTTGGTGTTGTTGTCGGTGCCGTTCGCAATCGGACATCCGGCCGCGCGCAGCGACGGAATCGGCGGAATGACGCCGCGGTTCGCCGCCATCGCGGCCTGATGCGAGACGACCGTCTTCGACTTCGCGAGCAGCGCGACGTCCGCCGCGTCGACGTAGCGGCAATGCGCCGCGAAGAGCCGCGGGCCGAGAAATCGGTGCGCGTCGAGAAACGCCGGCGGCGTGAGGCGGTGGTGGCGCTTCATGAACTCGACTTCGGCGACGCTCTGCGAGAGATGAATCGTGTAGCCGGTGTCATGCTGCTCCGCGAAGTCGCGGACGGCGCGCAGCAGCTCCGGCGACGAGGTTTCGGCGAGCGCGGCGGCCGGGAAGACCCGAATGCGGCCGTCGTTCGAGCCGTGCCACTTCGAGAACAGGTCGGCGATCCGCTGCATGCCCTCGTCGCGCAGTTTCGGCGAGAAACGCGGCGCCTCGCTCTTCGGCAGCGCGTCGGCCGACATCGGGCCGGCCACGTTTTCGCTGTCGCGAACCGATTCGGCGAACACACACCGCAGGCCCGTCCGGGCGAGCGCCGCGGCGTGCGCGGCGATGCCGCTCGAGTTCTCGACGATCGTGGTCGTGCCCGTGCGGATGGCCTCGATCGCTCCCACGGTGACCATCAACGTGGCCTCGTCTCCGCGCAGGAGGCTGGCCGGGCGCACGGCGAGCCGCGCGGTGTTCGGGAATCCGAAATCTTCGTTGAAACCGCGCTCGAGCGTCGCGGCGAGATGCGCGTGGCAGTTGATCAGGCCGGGGAACAGCGCCTTGCCGCGGCCGTCATACACCTCGGCATCCGGATGCCGGCGCAGGACCTCGTCGGTCGGACCGATCGCGGCGATGCGATCGCCCTGCACCGCGAGCGCGATGTCGTCCTGCACGCGATCGACGGCGACCACCGTCGTGTGCGCGAAGACGACAGGGCGGCCGGGCGGCGTTTGCGCGTCGGCGCCGCTTCGGTCGAGGAGCAGCGCCGCCGCGGCGCCGGCGGTCGCGAGCCAGTCGCGTCGCGTGAAGGTGGGCATGCTATTTCCCCTTGTATCGCGGCGCGCGACCCTCGGCTTCGGCGCGGCGCCCTTCGACGAAGTCTTCGGTGCGATACAGCGCCGCGTACTGCGCGCCGAGCTTCGAGAGCGCGTCGGCCTCGACCGGATCGATCACCTGGTGCGCCGACGCGAGCGTCGCCTTGATCGACAGCGGCGCGTTGGCGGCGATCTTCCGTGCGATGCCGATCGCGGCGTCGAGGGCGTCCTGCGCCGTGGGCGCGATCAGCTGGGTGATCCGCATCCGCAGCGACTCGTTCGCGTCCCAGTGCTCGCCCGTCAGCATGTAGCGCATCGCGTTGCCCCATCCCGCTTCGCGCACGAAGCGCACCGTCGCGCCGCCGCCGGGGAAGCGGCCGTGGGTGTTCTCGTCCTGGCCGAACCGCGTGTCGGCCGCCGCCACTCGAATATCGCCAGCGAGATACAGCTCGTGACCGAGGTTCCACGTATCGCCGTGCGCGGCGACGACGAGCGGCTTGGTTCGACGGGGAAGGGCATTGCCGAGCGGATCGATGACATCGGTCGACGGAAGCGTTCGCTGCCCCGCGATGAGCGCGGCCTGCGACGCATCGACGTCGATCCCCCGCGAGAAGTGTTCGCCGTGACCGAACAGCACCGCCGCACGCAGCGTCGGATCGTGTTCGTACAGATACATCGCCTCGGCGAATCGCGCGCGTGTGGGCGGGTCCAGCCGATTGAAGATGGCCGGCCGGTTCAGGCCGATCAGGACGACATCGTCGCGACGCTCGACGGTGATCGTGTTCGCGTCGGTGCGAGGGATGTTCTCGACGTGTGTATCGGGCCTCGGCGTCTGCGCGCGGGCAACGGCGCCGACGGCGGTCGCGGCGGCCCCCGCGATCAGCGAACGGCGGCCGGTGTCGATCGATCGGTTCCTGGTCATCGCGTGTTCCCGTTCTCGCGCACCGGCAACGACGCGACGTATGCGCTGATGTTGACGAGATCCGCGTCGGACAGCTTCGCGACGATCGGCTTCATGAGCTCGGTCCACTCGCCGCGCCGCGCGCCCGCCTGCATGTCGTACAGCTGACGTGCGAGGTAGCTCGGCGATCGGCCGGCGATGCCCGGCACCGGCCCGAGCCCCGCCAGCGACGGACCGTGACACGTGGCGCAGCCGCGCGCGAGCGCTTCGCCCTTGGCGACGCTGCCCACGGGCACGTACGCGACGAACCCCGATCGCGGATCGCGCAGCACCTCGGTGCGCTCGACGTTCTCGGGCGTTTCGACGATCCGCGTGCCGATGGGCTCGGTGCCGCCGCCGTCGACCGGCACCCAGATGCCGCCGCGGCTCGCCATCTTCGGCACGCTGTTCGTCTCGACGACCCGAACCCACGGCGTCCACTTCATCGCGCCGAAATACTCCGCCGCGGCTTTGACCTCCTCGGCGGTCATCGCCTTCGCGTAGGCAGCCATCAGATTCGTGTTCGCCTTCCGCGGCTCCGCGCTCTTGCGCAGGCCGTCGCGGAAGTCGGCCATCGTCTGGACGAAGTACGAAGAGGGGAGCCCCGCGATGCCCGCATTCTCCTGACGACCTTTGCCGTTCGGGTAATGACACAGCGCGCACGCGCGCACGTCCGGACGCCGGCCGTGCGCGACGATGTCCGGCATCGACGGGTGATCGCCGGGAAACCAGTCGGCCGGACCGAATCCGTCCGAGATCTGCTGACGCGTGAAGGTCAGCGTGCTGCCGGGCAGCTGACGCGGCGCCGGATCAGGCGCCGCGGCGGGGGGCGGCGCGGCTCCAACGGGCGGCGCGGGTGGAATCGCGTACGCCCAGTCGGGAATCGAACTGCCCGCACGCAGGAACACCGACGCGCACAGCGCGAGCGCGCACATGAGAGCCGCAGCCGTATGACGCATGCGCGACATTCTGCCACGCCTCAGCTCGCCGGTGACAACGCGCGCGAATCTTGCATACGTCGGCCGCGGGGGAGACATGCCCGAAAAGCAAACGCTGAAACGCGCGCGTGAAGATCGCCGTGAAGGCAAGGCGGCGACCACGCAGGCCGGCGAGTTCGTCAGGGAAGAGATCCATCACGTCCGCGAAGGCAAGCACGGGGCGCGGTCGACCAAGCAGGCGATCGCGATCGGTTTGTCGAAAGCGCGTCGCGCCGGCGTGCACCTGCCGCCGCCGCCCGCCAGCGCGAAGGCGACGACGAAGCGGAGCGCCACATCGGCCACGCGTGCGTCGCACCGCCGCCGCCGGTCGCCGCGCCGCGCACGCGCCGTCAAGCGCGCGCTGAAACGCGAAGGCCGTTCCGCGGCGTCGCGCAAGTCGCTGTCGCGGCAGGCGCGCAGCGCGGCACACCGGCGTGCGCCCGCCGATCGCCGCGCCGCCGCGCGCAAAGCGGCGCGGACGCGTCAGCGGCGGCGCCGCGCGTCGTCCTAGCCGCGACGGCAGTGGTCGGCGCGTTGCTGCAGCAGCGCTCGGACCTCGTCGTCGGTCGTCTGCGAAAAATCGCGATACCACAGGCCGACGGCCGAGAACCGCTCCGGAGTCTGCGCGCACACCGTTTCGTCGGCCAGTCCGGCGAGCTGCCGACACGCATCGGGCGATCCGACCGGCGCCGCCGCGACGACGCGTGCCGGCTCGTGCGCGCGTACGGCCTGCACCGCCGCCCGCATCGTGGAGCCGGTCGCGAGCCCGTCGTCGACGAGGATCACGACGCGGTCACGCAGGTCCGTCACCGCGCGGCCTTCGCGGTACGCGTCTTCGCGGCGCTGCAGCTCTGCCAGCTCGCTGCGCGCCACCGCTTCGATCTCGCTGTCCGGCACGCCGTACGAGCGGATGACGTCGTCGTTGAGGACGCGAACGCCGCCGGACGCCAGCGCGCCGATTGCGAGTTCCGGCTGACCCGGCGTGCCGAGCTTGCGAACCACGAACACGTCGAGAGGCGCGTCGAGCGCTTCGGCAACTTCGAAGGCGACCGGCACGCCGCCGCGCGGGAGGCCGAGGACGACGACGTCGCGTCGGCCGCGGAAGTGCTCGAGCCGCGGCGCAAGCTCGCGTCCAGCGTCGCGCCGATCGGCGAAGGTCGACATGCCGCTCAGCCGCGTTTCGATTTCGCGGCCCGGTTCAGCGCAAGGGCCGCACGGACGAGCGCCTTGAACGCGGACGCGTCGATCTGTTCGCCTTCGTGGATGTCGATGGCGCGCCGGGCGTTGCCTTCGAGGCTTGCGTTGAAGAGACGAGAAGGATCTTTCAGCGACGCGCCCTTCGCGAAGGTCAGCTTGACGGCGTTCTTGTACGCCTCACCCGTGCAGATGATCCCGTCGTGCGACCACACCGGCGTGCCCGGTTTCGTCGGGGTCACCCATTTCCACTCCTCGACGACGTCGGGGTCGGCTTCTTGGATCAGCTGACGCATGCGCGCGAGCGTTTGCCCGCGCCATCCGCCGAGCTCCGCGATTCTGTTCGAGATGAGCTCCGTGGCTGATTGCTCGTCGTTCCTGCGTGAAGGCTTCACGTCCGGATCGTACAACCATCCATGCGGGCCGGCCTGGTTTCTGCACCGCCGACCGCATGCGTGGCGACCCCGCATGAGCGCGCTTCCCCGGCGACGCGCCGACGAACATCGGGCTGCCGTCGATTCGGCCCCGACGGGTCGGCCGGCCGCATCGCACGGCGTCGCGCGCGCGGTCGGCCTCGGGTTGATCACCGGCGCGGCCGACGACGATCCGTCCGCGATCGGCACCTATGCGGCGGCGGGAGCGGCCGTCGGCCCGGCGATTCTCTGGACCGCGCCTGTCACCTTCCCGATGATGTTTGCCGTCGTGTATCTGTCGGCAAAGCTGGGCCAGGTGACCGGCCAGGGTCTGTTTGCCGTCATTCGCGCGCACTATGCGCGGCGCGTCCTGTGGATCACGCTGGTGGGCGTCGTCATCGGCAACACATTCGAGGCCGCCGCGGACCTCGGCGGAATGGCGGCGGCGCTGCAGTTGCTGATCCCGTGGCGATTCGAAGTCCTCGTGACGGCGATCGGTGCGATCATCTTCGCCCTCCAGTGGTGGGGATCGTACGAGACGATTCGCAACGTGTTTCGAGTGCTCGCGCTCGTGCTGCTCGCCTACGTCGGCGCGGCATTCCTCGCGCACCCCGACTGGCCCGCGGTTCTGCGAGGGACGCTGGTGCCGACGCTGCGGTTCGACCGCGAGACGTTGTCGCTGCTCGTCGCGATCATCGGCACGAGTCTGTCGGCCTACCTGTACACGTGGCAGTCGAACCAGGAGGTCGAGGAGGAGATCGCGATGGGCCGCCGGCGGCTGCGGGATCGCGTCGGCGCGAGCCGCCGCGAGCTCGCGGAATCGCGCCGCGACATCCTGTACGGGATGGTGTTCTCGAACATCGTCATGTACTTCATCATCCTGTCGACCGCGGCGACGCTGTTCGCCGCGCACAAGGGCGGCATCCAGACGGCCGCGGATGCGGCGAAAGCGCTGGAGCCGCTCGCCGGGCGCGCGGCCGGCATCCTGTTCACGCTCGGCGTGGTCGGCGTCGGGTTCCTCGCGATTCCGGTGATGACGACCGGCGCGGCGTACGACGTGTCGCAGAGCTTCGGCTGGCACAACAGCCTCGGCGCGAAGCCGCACGAGGCGGGGAAGTTCTACGGCGTGATCGCCGGCGTCACCGCGATTGCCGTCGGCTTGAACTTTCTCGGACTGAACCCGATGAAGGTGCTCGTGTGGTCCGGCATCGTTCAGGGCTTCTCGACGCCGCCGCTGATGCTGTTGATCCTGCGGATGACGAACAACCGCCGCATCATGGGCCAGCGCACGAACGGCCTCGCGATCAACACGCTCGGCTGGATCACGACGGCCGCCATCTTCGCGGCGAGCGCCGGACTGGCGATCACCTGGTTCATCTGAGCCGATCAGAAGAGCAGCTTCGCCGCGAGCTGCACGACGCGCGGATCGAGCGCGGACGTGACGGTTCCGAAGTTGGCCGCGCCGGCGACGGCGGCGGGCGCGCCCAGGTTCGGCGTGTTCAGCAGGTTGAAGATCTCCGCCCGTAACTCGATCGACGCCGCGCCGAGCGGAACGCGCCGCAGGAGAGCGAGGTCGACGTCGCGATACGACGGCCCGCGGATTGGATTTCGCGACGCGGTGCCGATCGTGAACTGCGGCGCGACGACGAACGCCGCCGTGTTGAACCAGTGCGCCGGCGTCCGCTGATCGGCGGGCAGCGCAGGGTCGCCGACGATGTTCGGCCGCTGCACGCCGAAGCCGGCGAACGCGTTGAAATTGGTCGCTTGCGTCACCGCGATCGGCGCACCGGATTGCAGCGTGGCGAACGCGGCCACCGTCCAGTCGTCGGCGACAAGTCCGGCGAGGCCGTGCCACTCGCGCGCGCGTCCGCGCCCGGCCGGGAGATCCCAGACGAGCGACGCCGCGAAGTCGTGAGGGATGTCGCCGGTGGAGTAGTCGCGCTCGAGCGCCCGGTCGAAACTGTCGGCGACCGGATAGTTGGCGATGGGCCCGGTCAGGATCGACGCGTCGAACACGGACGACGCGTCGTCGATCAGCTTCGAGCGCGTGTAGGCGACGGAATACGAGAGGCCGTGTGCCAGGCGCTGACGGAGGCTCAGCTCGAGGCCGGCGTACCGCGTCGTGCCGACGTTGTTGCGATACAGGCTGACGGTCGTGTACTCGGGGTACGGCTTCATCAGCTGCGCCAGCGTGATCGTCGGGTCGCCCAGCGACGACGAGCGCGGAATGATGCCGAAGTAGGGATTCGGCACGCGCGCGAGCAGTGACGCGCCCAGCGCGAGTTGCTGGGCGGTCAGTTGATTCAGGTTCGTGTCCGGAATGCCCACGTGCGTGATGAACGACCCGACGTACGCCGCTTCGAACGTCGTGTTCGTCGTCAGCTCGCGCTGAAACGACACGTTCCACTGCTGCGCGTATCCGGACCCGAGCGTCGAGTCGACCGAGAACACTCCCTGCCCGAGCCCCGCGGTCGGCGTTGGGACCAGCGGCGACACGCTGGGTCCCTGCGCGAGGACGAAGGCCGGGTTGATCGCGTCCAGCGCACGCTGCGAGACCGTCTGCAGGAAGGGAAAGGTCGGTGTCGTGAACGGCGTCGTGATGCCCGCCATTTCAATCCAGACCAGTCCGTATCCGGCGCTCACGACGCTCCTGCCGGTGAGCTGATAGACGCCGCCGATGCGCGGACCGACATTGTTTTTCTTGAGCGGCCGCACGGGATCGGTGCCGGGATAGTCCAGCTGCTGCGTCTGCAGGTTGAACACGGCGGTCTGGCCGTTGATCTCGGTCGACGGGAAGTTCAGCGTGTAGCGCAGCCCCGGATTCAGCGTGAATCTGTCGGACACCTTCCAGCTGTCCTGGACGAAGTACTCCTGGACGTGCGCGCGCTCCTGGATCTCGGACGTCTGCAGATCGATCGAGAAGTTCTGCACCTGGCCGAGCAGGAAGCTCGCAAGCGGCGTCCCGGTGTTGGCGACGCCGGGCAGATCGCTGCCGATATCGTTGAACGTGAACGAACCGGTTGGCGACGGCGGCTGGATCACGTTCAACCGCTCCCAGCGCCAGTCGAACCCCATCTTGATCGAATGGCTGCCCTTCAACCAGCTCACCGAGTCGGCGACTTCGGTGACGCTCGTGTTGAAATCCGACGCCGTGTTCGGCGGCGACCCGAGCTGCTGGTACCCGGCGATCAGGAACGTCGGCAGCGTGTCCGCAAATTTCGCCGTCGACGGAATTCCGGGAATGTTCAGCGACGATCCGGCGGTGGCCGCCAGCCGCGCGGCGGTACGGCCGACGGTCCGCGCGCTGTTGCCGATTCGCGCTTCGTTCAGCACGTTGTTCGAAAACGCGTGCTGGTAGTTCGACGCGAACGCCCACGCGGTCGTGTCCTGCGGACCGAGCGTCCCGCTCGTGACGCCGCTCCCGTCGGGCAGCGGCGTCACGGGCACGAAACCATCCCGGAAGTACGTCAGGCGCGCGAACAGCTGGTCGCGTGTCGTCGGCAGCTTGTGATCGATGCGGACGTCCCACTGATCCTGGTCGTCGATCTCGTTCGCGGTTCGGCTGTAGTTGTTTGCCGTGCCGGACGCGGTCGGCAGCGGGTAGCGCTGCAGCAGGCCGGCCGCGACCGGATCCATCCGCGCGGGCGGTATCGCGTTTCCCGAAAACGCGCTGCGGATCGGGCCGGTCGCCGGGTCGTACACGATCGGGACTCGACCGGCGATGGGTTCCGTGAAGATGCCCTGGCGCTGCAGAAGCGTGGGGACCGTCGACGTCACCGTGCGGCCGATCGACTGCCGCTGACCCTGGTAGTCGACGAAGAAGAACGTCGCGTCCCTGGCGATCGGACCGCCGAGGGTGCCGCCGAACTGACTGCGATTGTAGTCGGGCGCGGCCGCGAGCGTCGACTGGAAGAAGTTGCGTGCGTTCAATGCCTGATTGCGAAAGAACTCGAACCCGTCGCCGTGAAACGCGTTCGACCCGCTCTTCGTGGTCAGGTTGACGACGCCGCCGTTGAAGCGGCCGAACTCGGCCGGCGGGCTGTTGCTCTCGATCTTGAATTCCTGGATCGCGTCGACGATGGGGAAGTACGTCACCTGTCCCGGCTCGGGCTGCAGCACCGAGATCCCGTCGAACAGGTACTCGTTGGTGCGCGGGCGGCCGCCGTTGATGCGCGGCAGCTGCGAGTTCGGCGGCAGCGCGACGCCCGGCGCCAGCGCGGCGAGGTTGACGAACGCGCGGCCGTTCAGCGGAAGCTGCGTCATCGCCTCGTGCGACACCACCATGCCGAGGCTCGGGGTCGCCGCGCGCAGGATCGGCGCGTCCGCCGTCACCGTCACCTGTTCGCTCACGGCGCCGACGGCGAGGTCGAAGTCCAGGCGGACGGTTTCGCCTGTCGCGACACGGACGCCTTCTCGCCGAATCGACTTGAACCCCGCGAGCCGGACGTCGAGCCGATAGGCGCCTGGCAGCAACCCGCCGGCCTCGTACACGCCATCGCCGGTCGTGACGACGACGCGCTGCAGACGCGTGGCGACGTTGGTCAACGTGACGGTGGCACCAGCGACGGCGGCGCCCGCCTGATCCTTCACCACTCCGGTGATGGCACCGCCCGCGATCTGGGCGCGCGCGGGAGCGCCGACGAGGACGCAACACAGAAGAGCCGTGACGAGGCGCGGCATGCGTCCGCACACTGTATCTCGGACGTAACCAGGACTCAAATCGACTATAATCGCTTCGAAATGATTATGGCGGCGGCCGCCCGCAGGCTCGGCGTCCTCCTTCTCGTCGCGGCGGGCGCGTCGACGGCCGCGCGCGCGCAGCAGGAGCTTCGCGTCGCGGCGGCATCCGACCTGCAGGCGGCGCTGCCCGCGATTGCCGCCGAGTTCGAACGCGAAACGGGACAGCGCGTCGCCCTCACCTTCGGGTCGTCCGGCAATTTTGCGACGCAGATCGAGAACGGCGCGCCGTTCGACGTGTTCATGTCGGCCGATATCGAGTATCCGAAGCGTCTCGAACAGGCGGGGCTCGCGGAGCGCGCGTCGCTGTACGAATACGCCACCGGCCGTCTGGTGCTGTGGACCCGCAACGACTCCGGCATCGACGTCGGTGCGGGGCTCGGCGTCCTGGCCGACGCGCGCGTGCGGCGCATTGCGCTCGCCAACCCGGCGCACGCGCCGTACGGCCGCGCCGCGGCCGCGGCGATCCGCCACGAAGGGCTGTACGATCGCGTGCGCGCGAAGTTCGTTCTCGGCGAGAACATCGCGCAGGCGGCGCAGTTCGCGCAGTCGGGAAATGCGGACGTCGGGCTGATCGCCCTCGCGCTCGCGACGACGCGGCCGCTCGAAGGCGCAGGATCGTACGTCGAAGTGCCCGCCGCTTTCTATCCGGCGATCGAGCAGGCGGCTGTGGTGATCGCGGCCTCGAAGCAGAAACCGTCGGCGCTTCGATTCGTCGACAGCCTGAAGCGCCCGGCGGTCAAAGCCATCCTGCGGTCCTACGGCTTTGCCGTGCGTTAGACTGCCGCGCATGGATTGGGCCGCGATCGCGCTCAGCCTCCGTCTGGCCACCATCGTGTCGATCGTCCTGCTCGCGATCGGGATGCCGATTGCGTACTGGCTGACGTTTTCGTCGTGGCGCGGCAAGTTTCTCGTCGAGGCGGTCGTCGCCCTGCCGCTCGTCCTGCCGCCGACCGTCCTCGGCTTCTACCTGCTCGTCGCCATGGGCGCGCGCAGCCCGATCGGCCGCGCGTGGGAGCGGTGGACGGGGCACGGCCTGGCGTTCACCTTCGAGGCGCTGGTGATCGCGTCGATTCTCTACAGCCTGCCGTTCGCCGTTCAGCCGATGGCGTCGGCCTTCGCGCAGATCGATCGAGATCTGCTCGACGCGTCCGCGATGCTCGGGGCCGGACCGCTGCGGACCTTCCGGCGGGTCATCGTGCCGCTGGCTCGCGACGGCATCCTGACCGCCGTCATCCTCAGCTTCGCCCACACCCTCGGCGAATTCGGGGTCGTCCTCATGGTGGGCGGCAACCTGCCGGGCGTCACCCGGACCGTGTCGATCGCGATCTACGACGACGTGCAGGGGCTCGACATGGCGGCGGCGCACCAGACCGCGCTGGCGCTGCTGGCGTTTTCGTTCGTGACGCTGTCGATCGTGTACGCGGTGTCGCGAAAGCCGTGGGCCGTCGCGACCTGGCGATGACGCTCGCGGTCCGCGTCCTGAAGCGCCTCGCCGACTTCACCCTCGACGTCAGCTTCGCGGCGGCGCCCGGCGTCACGATCGTGTTCGGCGAATCGGGGTCTGGCAAGACGACGCTGCTGCGGTGCGTGGCGGGTGTGGCGCGTCCGGACGCGGGCCGCATCGCGATCGACGATCGCGTGCTGTTCGACGCCGGCAGCCGGATCGATCTGCCGCCGCCGCGGCGTCGCGTCGGATTCGTCTTTCAACAACTCGCGCTGTTTCCGCACCTGAGCGCGCGCGACAACATCGCGTACGGCGTCGCCCACCTGGACGCGGCCGAGCGACGGAGCCGCATCGAGGCGATCGCGCGCTCGTTCCGGATCGCCCACCTGCTCGATCGGCGGCCCGCGCAGATCTCGGGCGGCGAGCGCCAGCGCGTCGGGCTCGCGCGATCGCTCGTCGGCGATCCGGAGGCGCTGCTGCTCGACGAACCGCTGTCGGCGCTCGACCACGCGACGCAGTCGCGCATCATCGAGGACCTGCTGCGATGGAACGACGCGCGGCAGATTCCCGTGCTCTACGTGACGCACTCCCAGCGCGAGCTGTTCGCGCTCGGCAGGCGCGTGCTCCTGATCGAGGAGGGCCGCATCGTCGGCGACGACCTGCCGCAGCTCGCGATGAACGCGCCGGCGCACGAGCGGCTGGCGGAGCTCGTCGGCTACGAGAACCTGCTCGACGCCGTCATCGCGTCGCGGCGTCCCGACGCCGGCGTGATGGCGGTCTCGCTCGGCGGCACGCGCGTGCAGCTCGAGACGCCGATCGTCGACGGCGAGGTCGGCGATCGCGTTCGGGTGGCGATTCGCGCCGGCGACATCCTGCTGGCCGTCCAGCGCCCCAGCGGCCTCAGCGCGCGGAACGTCGTGCCGGGAACGATTGCGTCGCTCCGCCAGACGGGCGGCTTCGTCGTCGTGGCGGTGAGCGTCGGCGCCGAGATCGAGGTCCACGTGACGCGATCGGCGGTCGAGGAACTCGGGTTGAGCGCCGGGCGCGACGTCTGGCTCGTGATCAAGACGCACTCGTGCCGCGCGCTGGCCGCCGCATGACTCGAGGCGAGGCTGCGACATAATCGCGTCATATGGCACTCCTCACGGTGCGCGGCGCCGCCCGGCAGATGGGCATCGGATACTCCACCCTCAAGCAGTGGATTTACCAGGGGAAGATCCGGACGACGCAGACGGCCGGCGGCCACCACCGCCTTTCCGAAGCGGAGATCGAGCGGTTCCTGGCGCGCCAGCATCCGATGGAGCATCCGAAGCACCGCGACGGCCCGGTGGCGCTCATCGTCGCGCTGAGCGGACGCAACCGCCTGCGCGGCTTCGTCGACGAGGTGCGCGTGGACGGGCTGCTCGGCCAGGTGCGGCTGCAGATCGGCGATCAGTCGCTGACGGCGGTGATCACGCGCGATGCGCTGGACGAATTGAAGCTGAAGCGCGGCGACGATGCGGTGGCGATCATCAAGTCGACCGAGGTGATGATCGCGCGCGAGCAGCCGAGGGCGCCGCGGACGACGCGGGCGCGGCGCAAGCGCTGATTCCGCGTCGCGTCAGTCGGCGATTCGCGAGGGCATGTCCCCCGCGCGCTGGCTGGCGCGGAATTCGACGACCCGGAATTCCGCGAGGCGCCGAACCACGAACGGATCCTCGCGCATGATCGCCTCGATGACGTCGCGCGTCGGGCCCACCGCGATGATGATACCCCCGTCGCGCGGGATCTTGCGGCCCGACACGAGGAAGTGGCCCGCCGCGTACTGCTTCTTCAGGAACTTGGCGTGCGCGGCCATCGCGGCGTCGATCCGTTCGAGCGGCGCGGTGTAGGTGAGCTCGATCACGAACATGGCAGAGATCCTGACTCCGATCGTTGAAGCCGTCTGGTGAAACGACAAGCGCCGGACGGCGTTTGGAGGAAGTGAGATCCGTGAAGGGAAACGGGATGAGAACGATGTCGCCGCCTTCCGAATCATAGCGCGCAGCGGTCTCTCGGACGGCCATCACCGCCCGAACCGCGCCGCGCGGAGGCGCGGTCAAGCGGCGTCCGTGCAGTTTCCCGCGGCGGAGGCCAATCAGGCGATTCGACCCGCTGCCGCCGCTTACGGAACCGGACGTTCTGCATCGCTGCGCCGATAGAGGTCCCGTCGAAACAGGAGCAACACGATGACAATGGGCTTGACGAGCGGGCGGTGCGCGGGGACACAAGCGCGCAGGTGCGCGCCCTGCCGTGTGCGGCTCCGCACGCTCCCTGACGGATCCGACGAACCGGCGGTGTCCCTGGTTCCAGCGCCGAGGATCGACCCTTGCAGCGCCTCGAGCGAGGGAATTTGGTACGTGAGCGGTGGTGCGCAGCACAAGCCGTGAACAACGACGACCTCGACGATCGGACGGAAGACCGACAGAGTGACGGCGCTCCGTGCACAGCCGAGAAGACGTTCCGGACCGCCTTCGATTGTTCGACGTCCGGCCGCAGCCTGACCGGCACCGACGGGCGCTTTCTACGAGTCAACGCCTCGCTGTGCGAGATGCTGGGGTACTCGGAGGAAGAGCTCAAGGACACGACCTTCGCCGCGATCACCCATCCCGACGACGAGCAAATCAGCCTCGACGCGCTTCGCGCGCTCCTGTCGCGCAACGTGGCGACCTACCGGTTCGAAAAGCGCTACCGGCATCGCGACGGGCGGTACATCTGGGCGCAAGTGGCGACCACGCTCGTCTGCGACGACGGCGGACAGCCGTTGCACTTCATCACCGATGTCCAGGACATCACGACGCGGAAGAACGCGGTCGAAGCACTCGCGCGCAGCGAGCATCTGTATCGCCGGCTCTTCCAGCACATGCTCAACGGATTCGCCCATTGCCGAATGACGTACGAGGAGGGGCAGCCCGTCGACTGGGTGTATCTGAACGTCAACGAAGCATTCGAGCGGCTGACCGGTCTCAACGATGTGGAAGGCAAGAAGGTCACTGAGGTTATTCCCGGACTGCGGGAGCAGAATCCGGAACTCTTCGAGATTTACGGGAGGGTCGCGTCGACGTTGGAACCAGAACGATTCGAATCTTACGTGGAAGGACTGGGGGAGTGGTTTTCCGTCAGTGCCTACAGCACCGACGTCGGCTATTTCAACGTGGTCTTCGACAACATCACGGCACTCAAGCAGGAGCAGCGGGAGCGCGACCGCATTCACGAGCACGTCGCCCGGCAGGCGGTCGAGCTCGCCGAGGCGCGCGACCAGGCGCTCGCGGCCACGCGGGCGAAGAGCGCGTTCCTGGCGAACATGAGCCACGAGATCCGCACGCCCATGAACGGCGTCATCGGGATGACCAGTCTGCTGCTGGACAGCAGCCTGACGGCCGAACAGCGCGAACACGCGGAGACCATTCAAAGCTCGGCCGAGAGCCTCCTCAAGATCATCAACGACATCCTCGACTACTCGAAGATCGAGGCGGGCAAACTGGCGCTCGAAGCGGTGCCGTTCGACCTGTTCCGGGTGGTCGAGGATGCCGTCAGTCTCGTCGCCGACGCAGCGCGGCGCAAGGGGATCGCGCTGCGGCACACGATCGATTCGGCGGCGCCGTCGGCGCTTGCCGGAGACGCGGGACGGCTCCGTCAGATCCTGCTGAACCTGCTCGGCAACGCGGTCAAGTTCACCTCCGAAGGTGAAGTCGCGCTCCACGTGGTGCCCGAGCGCCTCGCAGACCGAGACGTCGTGCTGCGCTTCACGGTCGCCGATACCGGCATCGGGATCGCACCGTCCGTTCGGGACAATCTGTTCCGGTCGTTCTCGCAAGGCGACCAGTCGACGTCGCGGGTGTACGGCGGCACGGGCCTGGGGCTGGCGATCTCCAAGCAGTTGTGCGAATTGATGGACGGCGCGATCGGTGTGGAGAGCACCGTAGGCCGCGGCAGCCGATTCTGGTTCACGGTGCACCTCGCCCGACAGCAGATGCAGGTCGCGCAGCCGGCGACGCCGAGTCCGCCTGCCGCGCGCACCAGCGGCACTGCGGACGGCCGCGGTCGCCGCTTGTCCGCGCGCGTGCTCGTCGCCGAAGACAACACGGTCAACCGGAAGATCGCGGCCGCGATGCTCGAGAAGCTCGGATGCCGTGTCGATGTCGCCGTCGACGGCCGCGAGGCGGTGGAGATCACCGCCCGCGCGCAGTACGACGTCGTGCTGATGGACTGCCACATGCCGCAGATGGATGGGTTCGAGGCGACCGCCCGAATCCGGACGCGCGAAGGGAACGCGCGGCACACGCCGATCCTCGCGCTCACCGCCAGCGCGATGCAGGAAGATCAAGAGCGAACGCGGCGCGCCGGGATGGACGAGCACCTCGTCAAGCCGCTGACGCTGGTGCAACTGCAGGCGGCCCTCGAGCGGTGGATCGGCGAACCCACGGCCGCCTCGCCCGGCGCCGGACCGCCGGCCGCTTAGACTACGGAACGCTCCACCGGGTCACGCCGTAGCCGCTTCCTGGACGATCCGTGCGCACGACCATTCACATCCGAGGATCCGTGTTTTTCACGGGTGGATCGGCGGGCGGTCCCGAAGTCTCTCGTCACTGGACGCAGAGTTAGTGGCTCCTTCGAATGAAGGCTGAGCGATAGAAGGTCTGCTCGCTGACGCCGAGCCGGCGACAGACCTCTTTGACCTGCTCGCCACCTTCGACACGGTGCAAGGCGTGGATGATTTCGTCGTTCGTCCGGCCTTTGCGCGGCATCGTCTGCGTCTCCTCGCCCCTTCATGGGACTGCGCGCACAGCCGCATTCACACGGCGAAGCTGCTCGAGCTGTCGGCCGATCTCCCGATCGTGATCGAAATCGTCGACGGCGCCGATCAGATCGCGGTCTTTCTCCAGGACATCGAGCCGATGATCGGCGACGGATTCGTCACGGTCGAACGAGTGGATGTGCGCGTGTATCGTGCACACCGCCGCGAGACGTCAACTGGCGGGGGCATTCAGGCGTTTAGCGCAGCACGGAGTTGAACTCCTCGCCGAGGAACTCCTTGATCGGGTTGCTTCCGCCAAGTTCAACGCAGCGAGTGTCGTCCGGTTGAATCGAAACGGTAATCTTCAGGAATGGGCAACAACGGTGCTCCAACGCCGTCCACTCGGCGACATCCTGCATCGCCGCGGCTGGGGAACCGAAGCGATTCATCGGTCGTTGTGACTGATTCGATGGGGGCGAGGACGCATGCTCGGCACTCGTCGTAACGTTGCCGCTCCTCGCGACTAAGCGCGGACATGTCGCACGCGATCGGACCCGTCTCAGAGCCGCGCTGCTGCCCGTCGCGCCGCTGCCAGCGCTTCACGGCGACGACGGTCCAGATGGCCTCGACGACACCGAACGGCCAGGCTCCTTGCAGGAAACCGTAAACCGACGACGCTGCGCAGGCCCTGCGAACAGCAGAATGAAGGTGCGCGACCGCTCTTCGAGTGGGTAACAGACCAGCATCGCGGAGACGGCCAGCACGCGAACACAGCGCCTGATCGTCGAGGAAGCGTTAACGCGCTCGTGTTGCCGTGAAAACGTCTTGGAAGTGGCGCGCCCGGCAGGACTCGAACCTGCGACCCCCGGCTTAGAAGGCCGGTGCTCTATCCAACTGAGCTACGGGCGCCCTCACGCCCGATTGTACGGTCAGTGGCACTCGGGATGCTGTCACCCTCGGAGAAGGAGCGATTCTGCCGGACCCTCGTCGCCGCACCACCGTGCCCGATTCCGACGTGTTCGCGTGCCCCCGGTGCGGGTCGCTTCGAACGACGATCATCTTCGTGAGTGTCGTGGGGAACACGGTGACGCTGTCCTGCCGCGCCTGCCAGGGATTCCAGTACGAGGTCGAATACGACCCGCGGCGCCGAAAACTCGTCGATCCCCATACACGCGCGGCGTGCCGGTGATTCGGCTCACGCCGAGTTCCGCTTGACTTCGAGGGCAATCGGGTTCAGAACGTCCGCGTGCGCGTGCTCATCGTCGAAGACGAGGCACAGATCCGCGCGCTGTTGCGGGCCTTCCTGCAGCGCCACGGCCACGAGGTGGTCGAAGCCCCGTCGGCCGAAGGCGCGCTGGCGATGGATCTCGACTACAGCGCCTTCGGCGTCGCGCTGATCGACGTCGGCCTTCCCGGCCCGATGAGCGGCGTCGACCTCGCGCACCAGATCGTCGCGCGTCAGCCGGCGCTGCCGATCGTGCTGATGAGCGGCCACATCAACGATCCCGATCGGATCGGCGCCGCGCCGCCCGGCGCGCGCTACCTCGAGAAACCGTTCACGCCCTCCGCCGTGCAGACGCTGCTGCGCGAGATCAGCTCCCGCTGATCTTCTTCGGGTTCACCGCGTTCGGCAGCGCGAGCCGGTTGTCGTGCGTGACGTAGCTGATTTGCAGGTTGAACCCGTCCGGCGTCTCGGTGTGATAGCTCTTGAACGCCGCCGTGTGGATCTCGTCCGGCACCCATTTGCCGTCGGCGTCGCGATGGCGGCTCGACGTGTCGACCGTCGCCTTCAATCCGCGCGATTCGAGCGCCGCCTTGACGCCGTCGGTGTCCCACGGCGCGATGCCGAACGAGATGTGATCGATGCCCGTGCCGCGGCGGCGCGGCGCCTTGCCGAACTCGGGATCGAGCGGGTTGCCGCCGCGAACGATGATGTCGCCGACGTCGCCCATCATCAGCTCGTTCTGGCTGCCTTCGTCGTAGGTGGGCGTCCAGCCGAGGAGGTTCGCGTAAAACGACGCGCTCTTCTTGTAATCGGTGACGTTGAACGAGAAGTGATCCAGCCAGATCGTCTTCCACCCGGTCGATGCAAACGGCGGCGGCGACTCCAGCCGCGCACCGGCGCTCGCCGTCTTGCGCGCCTTCGCCAGCCCGTTGCCGTTGCAAAGCTGGAGCGGCCATCCGTCCGGATCCTTGATCCAGAAGCTCTCGAATCCGTTCGTGCCGCGCTCCGCCACCGGCGAGAGGCCGCGCGCGCCCAGTTCCCGCTCGATCGCAGCGGCGTTCCACGGCTCGACGACGAACGAGAAGGACTCGACCGTGGTCTTGCCGTCGCCCTTCTTGAACACGGCGGAGCCCCACGGTCCGATGTCGAGCACCGCCTGCCGACCGTCGTCGCTGCGCAGCGTCCAGCCCATGAGCGCGACGTAGAACGCGGCTTCCTTGCGGTAGTCGGCCATGTTGAAGGTGACGTGATCGAGCGCCGCCGTCTTCCACCGCGTCGGCGCGAACAGCGGCGGAACCTCCGACGTGTTGCACGCCGGCGATCCGTACGTCGTCATGCAGCGCCCCTGCGCGAGCGTCGTGAGCGGCGCGCCGACGGCGGCGGCGCCCAGCGCCTGCAGCAGACGGCGGCGGGAAACGGGCGGTGTGGCCATGGTGCGCCAATCATAACGCGGCGGGAGTAGACTCTCGTCGATGATTCGCGCCGCTTCGCTCGCCCTTCTGCTGTTCGCCGCGCAGCTCGCGCCGAACGCGCTGCCGCCCGCCGAGCGCCCCTTCGGCACGCTTCGCGAGCAGGCGGCGCAGCAGCAGGCGTGGCTGCAGAAGCGGCTCGACACCTTCCTGCCGCCGTTGATGCGCAAGTACGACGTCGACATGTGGGTCGTGCCGATGCGCGAGTACAACGAAGACCCGGTGTTTTCGTCGCTCGTGTCGCCCGAGACCTTCTTCGCGCGGCGCCGGACGATCTACGTGTTCTTCGATACCTGCGCGGCGTCGGGCGCGCCCGTGTCGGCCGCCTGCGTCGAGCGGATTGCGCTCGGCGGTACGTCGCAGGGCGGCGTCTTCAAGGCGCGAACGTCGCTCAAGCCTGTGCCCTCGGCCGTCGGCGGCCGGCAGGCCGAACTCTGGGGCGACGAACAGTGGATCGCGTTGAAGCAGGTCGTGGACGAACGCAAGCCGCGCGTCATCGCGCTCGATCGCTCGAAGACGTTCGCGTTCGACGACGGGCTGTCGAGCGGCGAACTGCAGGGGATGACCGAAGCGCTCGGGTCCGCGTGGTCCGCCAAGTTCCGCGATGCGGGCAACCTGCCGCTCGATCTGATCGCGTCGCGGCTGCCGGAGGAGGAAGCGTTCTTCGAGAAGATGACGGCGCTCGTGTGGCAGATGACGCGCACGATGTTCTCGGAGCACGTGATCGCGGCAGGGAAGACGAAGACGAGCGATCTCGTCTGGTGGTGGCGCCAGCGGGTCAACGACCAGGGGCTCGGCACCTGGTTTCAGCCCAGCGTCGAGGTGCAGCGCGCCGGCGCGGCGGCGGACACGCTGGGGGCAGACCCGATCATCCTCCCGGGCGACGTGCTGCACTGCGACGTCGGGATCACCGTCGCGCGGCTGAACACCGATACGCAGCACAACGCGTACGTCCTGAAGCCGGGCGAGACCGACGCCCCCGAGGGGCTGAAGAAGGCGCTGGCGAATGCGAACGCGCTGCAGGACATCGCGATGGACGAAATCCGCCCGGGCCGCAGCGGCAACGACATCCTCGCCTCCGTGCGGGCGCGGATGAAAGCGCTCGGCATCGACGGGACGATGTATTCGCATCCGATCGGACTCAACGGACACGGCGCGGGCCCGCTGATCGGACTCTGGGACTACCAGGACGGCGTCCCCGACCGCGGCGACGCGCGCGTCATTCCGTCGATGTGGTACTCGATCGAATTGCAGGCGACGACGCCCGTGCCGGAGTGGAACGGACAGCCGGTGCGCATGGCGGAAGAAGAGGACATGATCCTCGGCGCCGACGGCAAGCCGCGGTGGGCGCTGAAGCGCCAGGACCAGCTGTTTCTCGTCAGGCCGTGAGCCAGCGCATCGCGTCGGCGGCCACGTCGGGCGGCACCTCGTGGCGCCCGTCGAATTCCCTGAACGTCACTTCGTAACCCTTCGCGCGCAACTGCGGGACGATGACCCGGCTGCACTGGTCGATCGGAAGAATCTGGTCCGAGCGTCCGTGCGACACGAAGAACCGTGCGTGTCCGTGCGCGGCCGCCGGGATGACGAAGCCGGGGGAGAACGCGGCGACGCGCGGGAACAGATCGCCGTTTGCGAGCCCGAGCGACAACGCGTACGTCGCGCCGTCGGAGAAGCCGCCGAGCGCGAGCCGCGCCGGATCGACGGCGACGTGCGAAAAGACGTGCCGCAGCACGCGGTCCAAATGCACGACGTCCTCGCCGAAATCGCCGCGGATCGCGTCCCACGTGCCGCTGCGCGAATCGGGACACACGAGCACGACGCCCGCCTCGTCGGCGGCTGGACCGACCCGCCGGATCATGCGCGCGCCGTCCTGTGTCGCGCCGTGGAGGAACAGCAGGAGCGGCAGCGCGCCGCCGTTCGGCTTTGACGGCATCTGGATCGCGCCGTCGCGGCCGTTCGTGCCGAGGCCGATCGCGCCGCTCGTCAGCGTGGTCGTCGCATGTTCGACCGGGCGGGCCTCGAGCCGACCGTCGCCCGCAGGCCGCGCCGCCAGACACGACCCGTTGCCGGCAATCGACGCGACGATCGATCCGGCGGCGAGTCCGAATTGCCGCCGTGTGAGCTGGCTCATGGTCGCCTCCACTCGGGCGCGTAGTCCCGTTCGCGGATCCGCCGCTCGACGCTGAGGCTCGTCGCGAACAGCGCCATCACCTCGGCGAGCGCGATCGACGCGTAGATCGCGTAGCGCGCGAACGCGCCCGGCGTCGGACGGCAGATGATGCCGCCGGCGTCGAAGCACTGCTGGCGCAGGACGTCGAGCATCGCCGACTCGCGGAAGATCAGGGCGAACGCCGCCCCGACGATGACGACGGTCCCCGCGATGTTGCCGAGGATCATCTCGCGGCGGCGCCACACCGGCATCGCGAGGAGCATGCCGAGCGGCAGCGGCGCGAGGCACATCACCGCAATCCACCCCCAGCTCAACTCGTTCACCGCCGCCCGGCCTCCTGCGCGCGCGCGCCGAGCAGGATCCCCTGCACGCTTCGAAAGTTTCCTTCGTGGCAGGCGTACTCGTAGATGCGGTCGCGGACGCGGCGCATCGGAAACCGCGCGGTCCACGCGGACGTCCACACCGTCGGATCGTCCATCGTGATCTGGTACTCGATGGTGTCGGCGTCGACGCGCGTAAACCGCTCGACCAGATGCAGGTTCTCGTCGCTGCCGCGCACGCTCACCTGCGGCAGGAAACCGGTCGTGTCGACGACGAGCGTGTCGCCGTCCCACCGGCCGCGCGAATCGCCCAGCCATCGCCGCAGGGTGCCGTGCGGGCGCCCGTCCATCGGCACGATGCGGGCCTCGTGAATCATCTCGTTGTGGATCACGACGGCGCTCGCCGTGACGACGAACTCCACGTTGTTGTTGTAGACGCCGGGCAGCATCGGCGGTCCGGCCACGGCCCACGAGAGGCAGCGTTCGTTCAGCGCCAGATCTTCGGGGCCGTCGGGCAGCGCGCGCTGCCGACGCGCCTGCGCCCGCTCGGCGGCCTTCGCCTGGGCCGCGGCGGTGAGCGGCGGCAGACGGCCGTTCGGCGGATCGACGATCAACGAGGTCCGGCGGCCGGTCAGATGCCGCGTGCCCGGATCCCACCAGTCGGGTCCGGCGGTGTTGTTCGTGTTCTCCTGGCGCTGGATCGTCTGCTGCTCGTAGCGCGCCGCTTCGTCGGGCGTCAGCGTTTCGCGCTCGGCGAACGGCGCGGGGCGCTCGAGCGGCGTCATCGTCGCGTAGTTCCAGATGCCCGAGAAGTCACGCGGCCGCGGCGCGTCGGCTCCGGCGAGGGCGAGCGCCGCCAGCGCCACGCCGCATGCGAAACGCATGCGCTACCGTAACACGGCCGGGGCGGCGCCAATCTTTAGACGGATCGAATTGGTCGGCGTGCCCGCGCGCGTTAGACGGTCCGCCGACCTCGCGCGAACTGCGCGATCATCGCGGAGCGTGGCCGGCGAAGATCGCGACGTCAGATTCCATAGGTCGCCGCCAGCGCGATGCCCGCCACGATCAGCGCCCGCACGCGCCTGACCAAGGCCATCGTCAGCCCGATGGCGCCGGGCAGACCGATCGATTGGAACAGCAGCGTGTACACGCTTTCCTGCGCGCCGATCTGGCCGGGGACGAAGAAGAACGCGACGCTGATGAATTTGACCGCGCCCTCGACGAGCACCGACTGGAGAGACGAAAAGGCGAAGCCGAGGACGCGGACCGTCACGAAGATCTCGGATGCGAGGAGCGCCTGGCCGACGAGCTCGATCGCGATCACCTGCGCGCCGCGCGACGCAGTCAACGGCACGTAGCCGGCGAGCGCGGCGATCGCGGCGGCGATCGTGACCGCGATCATGCCGCCGATCACATAGGTGACCGGCGTGTGCAGCGCGGGCGGCAAGGCGCCGGTCGAGACGAGCAGCGACAGCGCGAAGACGGCCAGCCACGCCGAGGTCAGCGTGTACAGCGCGTATTCGAGGCCGACCCCCTTGATCGCGTCGACGCGCGAGATGCCGTGGCGCGTCAGCATCATGCCTTTCGCCGGTTCGGCCAGGAACGGACCGGTGAACGTCAGCATCTCGACCGCCTCGCCGTAGAGCCGGATGCGCAGCACGTCCCGATAGCGAAGCGTCGGCGTCAGCCGCCACAGCGCGCCCGCGCGGACGCACACGTGCATGAAGTACAACGCCGAGACGACCGCGAACGCCCAGCCCACCTGTCGCAGCAACCCGGCGATCGTCGCGACGCCCATCGTGCGCACCAGCACGAACAACACCGCCGCGCCTGCGGCGAGCAGGGCGAGGCGGAGCAGGCGGCGCATCATCGATCGATTATGGCTTGGTGGCCGCGCCGACGACGACGTGCGCTTCTTCGGCCGCGCACGTCCGGATGCGCGACGCGGTCAGCCGCCAGAGGAGCGGCGTCGCCATCCACATCTTCAGCGTCGGGAAGTACGGAATGATGCCGGCGAGCTCGAGGCGCTCGAGGCCGGCGAACAGCGAACGGAAGCGCGCGATCGAATAGTGGCGATAGTGCTTCAGCTCGCACGCGCTCCGATCCGTGTTGGTCGAGATCACGAGCCGGCCGCCCGGCCGCAGCACCCGGTGGGCTTCGGCGACGACGCGACGCTCGTCGACGTCGGGAATGTGTTCGATGACGTCGAGGATCGTGACGACGTCGAAGCTGTTCGACGGGAACGGCAGCGCTCCTCCGGAGGAGGCGGCGAAATGCGCGAGCGGCGCGAGATCGCGCGCGTGGCCGAGCGCGCGCCTCGATACGTCGACGCCGACGACGTGGGCGCGCAGCGTCGCGTCGGCGGTGAAGCGCGCGTCGCCGCATCCGACATCGAGCAGCCGCGGCCGCGCCGCAGGCCGCTCCGGCCCCGCGAGATGCGCGAGGCGCAGCACGACGTCGGTGCGCAGCCGGTACTCGCGTTCGTCGTTCGGCGCCTGCCGCCAGTGATACGCCGTCGCGTACTGCCGCTCCTGGAGCCACGCCTTCCACCCCAGCGCGCCGGCTGCGCGCGCTGGGGAGCCTGCCTGCATCGCCATTACCGCTGCGGACAGCCGCCCGTCACGGGCGTCACGCTCTGCACGCGGAACTCCGGAAGCGTCGCGCCCGTGGCGGCCGCGCCGCCGGCGCCGGCGTTGGCCGCCGATCCGGTCGTCGCGGGAACTACCATGCCGACGATCTGCACGCGCTGCCCGGACCAGGACGACATGTCCGTGCCCGAGAGGCGATAGCCGTTCATCCCGGTGGCGCCCGACGCGGCCGTCGAGTTCGGCGTCGTCGCGGTGCCGGTGCCGACGGTGCCCGCAGTTCCGGCGGTGCCTGCGGTTCCCGCCGCGCCGACGGTGCCCGCCGGGCTCGGCGTGCCGGCAGCGCCAGCCGTCCCTGTCGTGCCGGCCGCACCGCCGGTTCCAGCGGTGCCCGATGTCCCTGCCGTGCCCGCGGCTCCGGCCGTGCCGACTCCGCCGGCTGCCGTTCCGGCGGTGCCGACGCCGGTCGCCGCGGTGCCTGCGGTGCCGACGCCCGTGCCCGCCGCGCTACCTGCGCTTGCGGTTCCGGCCGGCGGTTGCGTAGCGGAAGGAGACGTGGACGGTGCAATCGACGCAGTTGGCGTCGCCGGTTGCGCTGAGCTCGGGATCACCATCGGGTTCGACAGCATGAAGCCGCCGGTCGACCCGGTCATGCTGCCGACGCAGCCGGTCATCGTGACGGTCTGCGCGCTCCTGGACGACGCGCTCGTCTGCGCGTTCGGTTGGGTGGTGGCGGCGCCGGTGGTCTGCGCGGACGCCGTCGCGGCGCACAAGAAAACGAAACTGCCGAGGGCCATGTACTTCTGCATGACCCTCGGCAGTGCAAGGAGACTACCAGCGCGGGCGCGCGAGCCAGTCCATCGGCATGTCGCCGATCGGCGCGCCCGGCGGCGCGTCGGGCGGCGGCGCTTCGACGACGCGCGCGGCCTCAGCCGGGCGGTCGAGGAAGCGTTTGATCTCGCCGGCCATCAGGCTGCGATGGGCGTTGTCGAGCTCCGCCGCCTTGGGTGACGGCGTTTTCAGCCGCGTCATCAGCCGCGCGAGCTTCATCGTCGCGATCGCGCGAACGCCGCTGTTGGGCGACGCGGTGGCGAGCCACATCATGCGATCGACCAGCACCTGCTCTTCCGAGCGCCGGACGGCGGCCTCGTACGGATTCGCCGTGTTCGCGTCGAAGGTGGCGGCGACCAGCCGATCGATCACGTCTTCGAGCCCGGGCAGCCGCGGGTCGACCGCGTGCTGACCGACCATGCGTGCGGCGCGATCGAGCTGCAGCAGGAAGCCGACCGTCACGTCGGCCGCGATCGTGGCCGGCGCGAGCGGGTCGAAGGTGTCGCCGGTCGTGCGCGGGAACAGCTCGCGGTGCATGCCCCAGCCCGGCGGACGCGGCGGGATGAGGTCGAGCACCTTCTTCGGCACCGTCAGTTCGTTCGGCCGCAGCGTGTACATCAACGCGTCGAGCGCCTTGCGCTGATCGTCGACGCCGACGCCCTTGGTCGGCGTGCGGTTGTCGCCGCGCATGCCGTAGATGTAGTCCTGGCCGGCCACCATCGACGCCGTCGATTCGACCGCGTAGCGGTGATACATGTAGATCGGCACGAGCGGCTCCTCGATCGTCGCCATCGGCGCGCCGGCGCGGATCGAGTGCTCGCCCATGTGATCGAGCGCCGTCCGGCGCACTTTCATCAGCCGGAAGAGCTCGTCCGACTGATCGACGCCGTTCGACCACTGATCGACCTTCGGGTGCGCGTCGAGATCCTGATTCGTCATGTAAATCAGGTCTTCCTTCCACGCATCGTCGAGGATCTTCGTCAACGCCGCTTTCTCGTCGGTGCCGGCGGCGAACTGACGGTAGCCGTAGTTGATCGTCACCTTGTCCCAGTCGCCGATGTGCTGCGGGTAGGCGTCGTTGATGTCGATCGTGCCGTCGGCATTCAGCTTCTCGAGCGGATGGGGGTAGTCCATCACGGAGATCCAGCCCTTGGTGCTGTCGTAGTAGTTGTGGCCGAGGCCGAGCGTGTGGCCGGTCTCGTGCGCGGCGAGCTGCCGGATGCGCTTGAGCGCCGCTTCGTACAGCACCGGCGGACGCTCGTTGCCGTTGACGTACGGCGAGAGGAGTCCTTCGAAGATCAGATAGTCCTGGCGATCGCGCAGCGATCCGAGCGTCACGGTGGCCTTGAGGATTTCGCCCGTGCGCGGATCGGCGATCGAGCCGCCCGTGGACCAGCCGCGCGTCGAGCGGTGCACCCAGTTGATCATGTTGTAGCGGATGTCCATCGGATCCGCGTCCGGCGGCAGGACGTCCACCTTGAAGGCGTTGCGGAACCCGGCGGCTTCGAAGGCCTGGTTCCACCAGCTCGCGCCTTCGAGCAGCGCCTTGCGGACGTCCTCGGGCGCGCCGGGATCGACCCAGTACTGAATCGGCTTCACCGGTTCGCTGACGGCCGCCGCCGGATCCTTTTTCTCGAGGCGATGGCGGCGGATGTAGCGCTGCACCATCTGGTCGCCGATCGGCACGCTGTAGTCGACGTAGTTGAGCCCGCCGTAGCCGGCGCGCGGATCGTCGTAGCGCGGCTTGTAGTTGCCGTCCGGCAGCGCGACGAGCGAGACGTGCTCGCGCAGCGTGACCGCGTCGGCCGACGGCGTCACGCTCGCGACGCTGCCGGAGAAGAGCCCGCCGCCGCGTCCGCCGCCGCCTCCGGCACCGCGACCTGCCGTCGGCGTTTCGATCCGCTGCGGTCCCTGTGCCGGGCCGGCGCCGCCGCCTCCGCGGCCGCCGGCCGCGTCGTTGACGAAGGTCAGCGTCGTCTCGATCTCGGTGTTCTTCGGGAAGGCTTTCGTCCGCGGCATGAAGATCGCGCTGCGCGTCGGGTCGACGCGGTACGTCCCGGGGCGCAGCGCGCCGGCGGCGCCGAACACGTCGCGGAGCACGAACGGCGTGGCGTCGACGATCACGTGGCCGTTGCTCTCGCCGGCGACGGTGAATCCCCACAGCACGGATCGCGCGAAGGAGTCCTCGACCGATTTGCGCTCGGCGACGTTCGCGCTGCTCGATCGGAACGATTCGTTCGGCTGCACGAGAAACACTTTCGGTCCCACGCGTTCGAAGCGGACGATGCGTCCGCCGCCGCCGATGCCGCGATCGAGGCCGATGTCGTTCGAGCCGAGTCCCGCGGCAAGGCCGGTGACGTAGAGAAACTCGGTGTCGAACGCCGGGATCTCGAGGAAGAGCGATCCGGTGCGCTCCTCCCAGTAGAGCGGGAAGTACCCGTCGATCTTTTGCATGCTGCCGAGACGATCGGCAATCGATCCGCTGCCGCCGGCCGCTTGCCCGGCGCCCGTCGCGGGGCCGCTGCGGCCTTGCGCCAGCAGTCCAACGGATGAAAGGACTGCGAGCAGGAAAACCGTTCTTCGTACCATGTGGGATCCTCGTTGAAGAGGGGTGATTATGACCGATATCGAGGCGTTGAAGTACCCGGTCGGCAGGATGTCGCGCGTCGAGACGCCGCTCGATCGCGCCACGCGCGAGCGACATCTGAAGACACTCGAGGATCTGCCGGAGCGCGTCCGGACGCTCGTGTCGGCGCTCGACGACGCGCGGCTCGACACGCCGTACCGGCCGGGCGGCTGGACGATCCGGCAGGTCGTGCATCACGTTCCCGACAGTCACCTGAACGCGTACGTCCGCATGAAGCTCGCGGCGACGGAAGATGCGCCGACGATCCGGACGTACGAGGAGCAGTTGTGGGCCGAGTTGCCGGAGGCGAAGCGCGGTCCGGTCGCGATGTCACTCGACCTGCTGTCGGCGGTCCATCGGCGCTGGCTGGCGTTCCTGCGGGGGCTTCCGGAAGCGGATCTGCAGCGGGTGTTCGTGCATCCGGCGTGGGGTCGCGTGGCGATCGACGAAGCGATTTCGATGTACGCGTGGCATTCGCGGCACCACACGGCGCATATCGAACAAGCGCTGGGGCTGCCGTCCCCGGCTGGTGCCAGGTAAGTACCTGGCACGTACCTGGTACCTACCTGGCACGTACCAGGTACTTTCTGGCTAGCTCGGCTGTGGGCGCGCGGAACGCGGAGTGCATTTCGCTGACGCGGAGGCATCATGCGTCCGCTCTATCTTCTCGGCCGCGCCATTTTTGGCGGTTATTTTCTCTACAACGGGCTCAATCATTTCCTGAACCGCGAAATGATGAGCCAGTACGCCGCAGCGAAAGGCGTCGCCGCACCTGACGCGGCCGTCGCGTCGAGCGGCGCCATGCTGCTCGCCGGCGGCCTCAGCGTGATCACCGGCCTCAAGCCGCGGCAGGGGATCGCCGCGATCGTCGGCTTTCTCATCCCGGTCTCGCTGCAGATGCACCGCTTCTGGGAAGAGCAGAACCCCGAACGGCGCATGGCCGAGACCGTCAACTTCACGAAGAACATGGCCCTCGTCGGCGCGTCGCTGATGCTGCTGCAACTCGAGCATCCGTGGCCCGTCAGCATCGACGAGGCGCGCGCCGACGGCGAGGAGATGTTCGTCCGCCTCGGCGGCAGAGAATTACGCGCGCTGCCGGCCTAGTTTATGCACCGGCGTCGCCGGGAATGAACGACGCTCTCTCACCCGTCGCCCGCGGATCGGCCACGCTTGTCTGGACGCTCGTCGCCCGTTCGATCGGCCTCGCGGCCGGCGTCGCGATCGTGCTTCTGGTCGCTGCGGCGCTGCTTCGCGTGCCATGATCGCGGCCTCGTTCCTCCAGTCAGCGCTCGATCCGGCAGGACCGCAGGCGGCGCACATCGCACGCCTCTGGTGGCTGCTGCTCGCCATCGCGGTCGTCGTGTTCGTCGCCGTCCTCGGATTCCTCGCCGCCGCGATCCTGCACCGTCGCCGCGACACCACCGAGGCGTCGCTCACCTACGCCGTCTCGATCGCCGTCGGCCTCACCGTCGTCACGCTGTTCGCCATTCTCATCGTCACCGTGTGGACCGAGCGGATCAACGCGACGCTCGGCGCCGCCAGCGCGGTGACCATCGAGCTCACCGGTCATCAGTTCTGGTGGGAAGTGCAGTACGACGCCGCGAACCCCGTCGACCGCGTGACGACCGCCAACGAGATGCACATTCCGGTCGGGCGTCCCGTCGTGCTGAAGGTGACGTCGCGCGACGTGATCCACAGCTTCTGGGCGCCGAACCTCCATGGCAAGCGCGACCTGATTCCCGGCTACACGACCGCGATCTGGCTGCAGGCGGACCGGCCCGACGTGTTCCGCGCGCAGTGCGCCGAGTTCTGCGGGCGCCAGCACGCGCACATGGCGCTGCAGATCGTCGCCGAGCCGGAGCCCGCCTTCGAGCGCTGGCTGAACGCCGAGCGCGCGCCCGCGCACGACCCGACCGACGCCGGCGCGCTTCGCGGCCGCGACGTGTTCATGAAGCGGCAATGCGTCCTGTGCCATCAGATTCGCGGCACGTCCGCCAACGGGCTCGTGGGCCCGGAGCTGACGCACCTGGCGAGCCGCGGCACGCTGGCGGCCGGCACGCTGCCCAACACGACCGGGCATCTGGCCGGCTGGATCATCAACCCGCAGGCGCTGAAGCCGGGCAGCCAGATGCCGCAGAACGCGATGGCCTCGGACGAACTGCAATCGCTGCTCGCGTACCTGGAGACGCTCAAGTGAACGATCCGGATCGCGCCCCCCACGGCGATGCGCGGACCGCGAAGGCGGAGCTGCCGCCGGTGCTCGAAGACGCGGCGGCACTGGCGCGCACGTGGTCCGACCCGCCGGGGCTCGTCGGGTGGATCACCACCGTGGATCACAAGCGGATCGCGCTCCGCTATCTGGTCACGGCGTTCGTCATGTTTCTCGGCGGCGGCGTGCTCGCGTCGATGATGCGGCTGCAGCTCTCGCGCCCGGAGAACACGCTGTTCGGCCCCGACTTCTACAACCAGCTGTTCACGACGCACGGCACGAACATGATGTTCCTGTTCGCGGTGCCGGTGACGCAGGCGCTCGGCATCTATTTCGTGCCGCTGATGGTGGGGTCGCGCAACATCGCGTTTCCGCGGATGGTCGCGTACAGCTACTGGTTGTACCTGGGCGGCTGCCTGATGCTCTGGGTGCCGTTCCTCCTGAACACCGGCCCCGACATGGGCTGGTTCTCCTACGCGCCGCTCTCCGAGATTCTGTACACGCCGACCAAGCGCGCCGACGTCTGGGCGCAGATGATCACCTTCACCGAGGTCGCCGGCCTCGCGGTGGCCGTCTCGATCGTCGTCACCGCGCTGAAGCTGCGCGCGCCCGGCATGTCGCTGAACCGGATCCCCATCTTCGTCTGGGGAATGGTGGTCCAGTCGTTCATGATCATCTTCGCGATGCCCGCGATCATGCTCGCGAGCACGGCGCTCATCCTCGATCGCCTTGCCAACACCCACTTCTTCGACGTGGAGCGCGGCGGCGACGCGCTGCTCTGGCAGCACCTGTTCTGGTTCTTCGGCCACCCCGAGGTCTACATCATCTTCATCCCCGGCACCGCGCTGGTGTCGACCATCGTCACG
>Ga0070741_10001105_pt1 | contig 86300 bp, 98 predicted proteins | sample Coa_R1_4_FD_66440 | JGI IMG/M metagenome (GOLD analysis project Ga0070741, IMG submission 66440) | Surface soil microbial communities from Centralia Pennsylvania, which are recovering from an underground coalmine fire - Coalmine... | ecosystem: Environmental > Terrestrial > Soil > Unclassified ... | reverse complement strand
ACAGCGGTTCGAATCCGCTAGGCGCCTCTCTGCCTCGAAGCTCGGCGTGGGGCCTGCGGAGCGCAGGCCCCACGCCTCTGCGTTTCAGCGGCAGGTGCCGTTGTTCCAGTAGTCGAGGGTCGACGCGAGGTCGAGCATCGGCTGCCGGATGCCGCCCGAGAGGGCGCCGTTCACGGCCGCCTCGAGTGCGGCCAGGGTCGTGTACGGCCCGAACGCCGAGCCGTACCTCGCCTCGTTCAGCAGCGCCGCGACCGCCTGCTTGAGCAGGATCTGCTCCGCCCCCTGGACGCCGCTCCCGCCCTTGAGCGAGAGGGCGTCGAGCAGCGTCGTCGAGTCGTAGAACGCGCTGCCAGGGAAGACCGTGTCCACCCGGTTCGTCCTCAGGAAGCCGCCCGGCCACGTCGCGTCGGTGTTCTTCCAGAACCCGTGGCTACAGCCCGACCAGGTCACGTTCAGCTGCGAGAAGTCGGGGTAGCTCGAGCCGGTCGTGAACGTGACCGTCCCACCCGGGTAGAACGGCACGTACTTCGCCGGCACGTTCACCTCCGTGAACGTCCACGTCCCGTCGGAGAGCCACAGGTACTTCGGAGAGCTCTCGCTGACGGTGAACGTCGCCTCCTTCGTCGCGCCCTTGAACATGTCGATCGTGAAGGACGTGTTGTCGACGAGCGAGAAGTCCGGATACGACCCGCCGTTGTAGAGGCCGACGTCCTTGCGCAGGACGAACGCGTACAGCGTCGCCGTGTCGGTGTCGTTCGCCGTCTGGACATCCCCGCCGAAGATCGTGCCCGTCAGGTCGTCCGCCTCGCCGGCGACGACCGTGGCGGTGTTCACGAGCGTCCACGGAGAGCCGGCGTTGAAGACGCCGGGCCAGCTCGGCGTGGTTTTGCACGTGAATTTCCAGGTCTCACCGGCCTGGATCTTCCCGTCGCCGCTCGCGTCACCCGAGACGTACGTCACGGGCGAGCACGCGTCGTCCGTGACCACGGGCGTCACGGCGGCCGGCCCCGTGTTCGTGACGGCGTAGCCGTACGCGATCGCCGACCCGCCGTAGCCGAAGACCGGAGCGGTCTTCTCGACGGCGAGGTCGTAGTCGCTGCCGTTGATGAACGTGTTGTCACGCCACGTGTCCGACAGGTTGACGTTCCAGGTGCCGCGGTTGTCGAAGATGCGATACCCGGTCGGCGGCGTCTGCTCCTGGAGCGTCCAGGTCCCCGGTGCGAACCAGAAGTAGAGCGGGTCGTTCACGGTCAGCATCTCCTCGCCAACCTTGATCCCGCCGTTCTTCACGTCGACGGCGAACTCCACGTCGTCGGCGCCGGGATCGGCGATGCCGGTGATGTAGTTCCAGAAGACGAAGACCGCCTTCCGCAACGCGACGGCCTTCAGCGTGAACGTGTCGGTGTCGCTGAACGGGTTCAGGTCCGCCCACACCGGCCACGCCGAGTCCGCGGTGACGGTGCCGGTGTTCGTCGACGCCGTCCCCGGGTCGACCCAGGCGGGCGCCGTCGTCGTGCACGTGTAGATCCACTTCTCGCCTGCGAACCCGTTCAGGGCGCCGAACGGCGCGATCGTGTCGCCGACGTTGAAACCGCCCGACAGCACCGGCACCACCTGCGAGCAGGTATCGTCGGTCACGGCCACGTTCACGAAGCGGTCGTTACTCGTGACCTCGTAGCGGTACGTGATCGGGTCGCCCGGCTGGTAGTAGCCGAGCTCGCCAGCCTGGAGCAGCTTGTCGATCGTGATCACCGGCGTCGCCTCGACGGCTCTCGCCATCCCCGGGACGCCGAGCGCGACGGTGAGGCCCAGCAGCAACGCGAGGGCGCATCTCCGTGCGGTTCTCATTGCTCTCTCCCCTCCCTAGAAGGAGTCGGGGCGGTGTCGCAGCCGGGAAGGTCGTATCCGCGCCGCAGGACCCGCCCGGGCCGGCGTCGATCGCCTGCCCGCCGTGACGGTCTCACCGCGCCCGCCGCGGGCCATCAGCAGAAACGTGCACGTCCGCTGGCGATTGCCCCGATACGCCTTTTCCCGGCGCCTCCCGTGCCGGTATGCTGACTACGGTCAACTACGGGGGACGACATGCACGGGAGATCGCGGCGGCTCCCGCTCGACGCGACGATCGAAGGCGCACAGGGGTCGTTCCGGGTCAGGCTTCGCGACAGCGAGGGAACGGAGCACGTCCGCGAGTTCGCCTCGCGCGGCGAGGCCCGGCGCTTTCTCGATGCGCTCGCGACGTTGCCGGTGGTCGACTCCGCCGCCATCGAGCGGCTCAGCGGGCCCGGTACATCCAGCAGCTCTCCTTGACGCGCACGATGCGCGCCCCGTCGACCTGGTGGCCGGGCGCGACGAGGTGGTCGGCGCCGTCACGCGCCACGGCGTACTCCTCCAGGGTCAGGCGGAGCAGCTCGCCGCAGCGGTCGTCGCTGCACTCGCAGAGGAACGGGACGCGCGCGTCGCGGTCGAAGCGGTGCCGCCGGGCCGAGCTTGCGATCCGCTCGTTGCGGGCGCGCACGACCGTCGGACGCGCGGCGGCGGATTCCTGCGGGACGGGTGAAGGCCCCATTTCCGCCACCCGTTCCACGGTTGGCAATCGGCCAAACCGGCTACGGGGAAGGTCCATGGACGACGTCACCCGCCGGCGCAAGCAGAGGAACGAGGACGTCTTCCGCGCGGTCAACGAGGAGATCGACGACCGCTCCGGCTCCGCCGCTCCGACCCCCTACGTCTGCGAGTGCTCGGACACGACCTGCACCGCGACCGTCGTGCTCTCGCACGACGAGTATGCCGCCGTTCGGCGAGGGGACACGCGCTACTTCGTGCTGCCCGGCCACGTCGACCCGGCCGTCGAGCGCGTCGCCGAGGAACACGACGGTTACGTCGTCGTCGACAAGTCGTAGCCGGGCGTACCCCGGCCGAAGAGCGAGCTCTCGAGGACGTAGAAGACGGCGTACGCCATGAAGAGCGACACCGCGAGCCACGCGGAGATGAACGCGCTCAGCGTCGCGAGCGCGTAGAGCGGCACGCCGGGCAGGTAGGAGCGCGTGATCCCGCTCACCGCGCGCTCGTCCGCATCCGGGGAGAGCAGCCGCCGGCCGATCGACGCGTAGAACCAGAGCGCCGAGTAGCTCGCGGCCATGAGGACGTTCGTCAGCCCGTAGAAGACGGCGGCGGTCGTCGCGTCGCGGTGCAGGTGCGCCGCGAGCACACGCGTCGGCAGCGGGATGAACGCGATCACCATCAGGAAGAAGACGTTGATCACGAGGAACGGGCGGTCGATGCGGTCGATGTGCCGGAAGACCTCGTGGTGGTTGATCCACATGATCCCGATCGTGGCGAAGGCGAGCGCGTACGCCGCGTACGACGGCCATGCGTGCAGGAGCTGCGAGGTGAGCGACCCCGCGCCCTCGGGCCGCACGTCGAGGATGAGGAGCGTCGCCGCGATCGCGAAGACCCCGTCGCTGAACGTCTCGAGCCTCGCCGTCCTCACCCGGGTGATTCTAGGATCGCTCCATGAGCTTCTCGGGATCACTCGTCCAGAACGCGATCTACATCGCGCAGCAGCCGCCGGAGTGGCCGATCGCCGCCGACGACTGGGAGCGCGCCGCCGAGGCCACGCTCGACGCCGGCGCGTTCGGGTACATCGCGGGCGGCGCCGGCGCCGAGGCGACGATGCGCGCGAATCTCGATGCGTTCCAGCGCTGGCGGATCCGGCCGCGGATGCTGACGGGGAACGTCGCCCGCGACATCTCCGTCGAGGTGCTCGGCACGCGCTCGCCGGCGCCCTTCCTCCTCGCACCCATCGGCGTCCTCTCGATCGCCCACGAGCAGGGCGAGGTCGGGGTCGCGCAGGCGGCCGCTTCCTCGGGCGTGCCGCTCTGCCTCTCGAGCGCCGCGACCCACTCGATCGAGCAGGTCGCGGAGACGAACGCGCCGCGCTGGTTCCAGCTCTACTGGGTGAACGACCGCGAGATCTGCGAGAGCTTCGTGCGTCGTGCGGAGGCCGCGGGCTACGGCGCGATCGTCGTCACGCTGGACACGCTCACGCTCGGCTGGCGGCCGCGCGACCTGCGGCAGGCGTACCTGCCGTTCCTCAAGGGCGAGGGGTGCGGCCAGTACTTCACGGACCCGGTGTTCCTCTCGAAGCTCGCGCAGACGCCGGAGGAGGATCCGCTCACCGCGGCGGCGACGATGCTCGCGACCTTCCCGAACATCGGCCTCACCTGGAGCGACCTCGACTGGCTGCGAGGCCAGACGTCCCTGCCGATCCTCGTCAAGGGCGTTCTCACCGCCGACGACGCCCGCGAGGCGCTTGAGCACGGGGTCGACGGGATCGTCGTCTCGAACCACGGCGGCCGCCAGGTCGACGGCGCCGTCGCGGCGCTCGACGCGCTCGTCGAGGTGCGCGACGCGCTCCCGGACGCCGTCGTGCTGATGGACGGCGGGATCCGGACGGCCGCGGACGTCGTCAAGGCGATGGCGCTCGGCGCCGACGCGGTGCTCCTCGGGCGGCCCTACGCCTACGCGCTCGCCGTCGGCGGCCGGCGTGGCGTGGAGGAGCTGATCCAGAACCTGATGGCGGAGATCGACCTGACGCTCGCGCTCGCGGGCGCGCACTCGATCCGCGACCTCGACCGCAGTTGGCTGACCACGGTGTAGTGCTCGCGGCGCCCGGGGAGGTGGCGCTCGAGGAGATCGACGTCGCCGAGCCGGGGCCGGGCGAGGTGCGCGTGCGCATCGCCGCCACGGGCGTCTGCCGCACGGACCTGCACGTGATCCACGAGGACGGCTGGGGGCACGAGCTCCCGGTGCTGCTCGGGCACGAGGGGGCCGGGACCGTGGACGCGGTCGGCGACGGCGTCACGTCTGTCGCCGTCGACGACCGCGTCGTGATCGGCTGGAAGACCGCCTGCGGCGCCTGCGCGCAATGCCGCGCGGGGCGGCCGCGCTTCTGCCGCCGCCCGCCGGCGGCGCCGGGGACGCTGCGCCGCCGCGACGGCACCGTGCTCACGCCCGTCCTGCGCACCGGTACGTACGCGACCCGCACCGTCGTGCCCGCCGCCGCCGTCGCGAGCGTCGCCGCCGAGCTGCCGGTCGAGCAGGCGTGCCTCCTCGGCTGCGGCGTCGCGACCGGTGTCATGTCGGTGCTCGAGACCGCGAAGGTGGAGCCGGGCTCGCGCGTGGCGGTGATCGGCTGCGGCGGCGTCGGCCTGTCGGTGATCCAGGGCGCGCGCATCGCAGGCGCGGACGAGATCAGGGCGATCGACCCGGACGACCGCAAGCTCGCGCAGGCACGCCAGTTCGGCGCGACCGAGACGGGCCCCGGCCCCGCGGACTACGTCTTCGACGTCGTCGGCCGCGCCGTGACGTTCGAGCAGGCGCTCGCGCTCGTCGCGACCGGCGGCACCGTCGTCCTGATCGGGCTCTCGCCGGCCGGCGAGACCGCCGCCGTCGACCTGCCGCGGCTCTTCGCGCGCCGCGCGCGCATCGTCGTCTCGCACGGCGGCGACCACCTTCCCGACGACTTCCCGCGTCTCGCGCAGCTCGCCCTCGAGGGGAAGCTCGATCTCGGCTCGCTCGTCACGCGGACGGCGCCGCTCACGGAATGGCGGGAAGCGCTCGACGCGATGGAGGACGGGAGCGTGCTGCGCACCGTGCTGATGCCGTGAGGGCGATCGAGGCGTTCCGGCGGATGGTCGCCGGCGAGCTCGAGCCGCCGCCCGTGGCGGACCTCGTCGGCATGCGCATGACCGAGGTGGAGCCGGGACGGGTGATCTTCGAGCTCGAAGCGGGCCCCCAGCACGCGAGCCCGCTCGGCACGCTGCACGGCGGGATCCTCTGCGACCTCGCGGATGCCGCGCTCGGCTGCGCGCACGCCTCGCTGCTCGAGGAGGGCGAGACGTTCACGACGCTCGAGCTGAAGATCAACTTCCTGAAGCCCGTGTGGAGCGGCCACCTGGTCGCCGAGGGCCGCTCGCTCAAGTTCGGGCGCACGGTCGGGCTGGCGGAGTGCCGGGTCACGGACGAGCACGGGTCGCTCGTCGCCCACGCCACGTCGACCCTGATGACGCTCAGGGGCGAGGCTGCGGAAGGACGCTGAAGGGCTTAGGATCGAACCATGGACTTGCGCGACACGCCGGAGGAGGCCGCCTTCCGGCAGGAGGTGCGCGAGTTCATCGCGGCGAACCTTCCCGAGAGCTCGCGGACGCGCGGGGCGCGCCGGTTCGAGGATGCCGACCGCGAGTGGAGCCGCAAGCTCGGCGAGGCCGGCTACGCGGGGCTCACGTGGCCGAAGGAATACGGCGGGGCCGGCGCGCCGTACACCCACCAGGCGATCTTCCTCGAGGAGCTTGCACGCGCGGAGGCGCCGTCGCACCTCGGGGTGATCGGGCTCGGCATGGCCGGCCCGACGATCATCGCGTGGGGATCGCCGGAGCAGAAGGAGCGCTACCTCGCGAAGATCCTCAGCGCCGAGGAGATCTGGTGCCAGGGATTCTCGGAGCCGGACGCGGGCAGCGACCTCGCCGCCGCGCGCACGCGCATCGAGGACCGCGGCGACCACTTCCTCGTGAACGGCCAGAAGGTGTGGTCGTCGTTCGCGCACATCGCCGACTTCTGCATCCTCGTCGGCCTCGGTCTGCCGGACGAGCCGCGCTACCGCAACCTCACGTACGTGATCGTCGACATGCACGCGCCCGGCGTCGACGTGCGCCCGCTCGTGCAGATCACGGGCCACCCGGAGTTCAACGAGATCTTCTTCACCGACGTGCAGGTGCCGAAGGAGAACCTGCTCGGCGAGATCGGCGGCGGCTGGCAGGTGGCGATGACGACGCTCCTGCATGAGCGCGGCACGCTCGGCTTCGCGCTCGCGGCCACGCTCGACGTCGCCGTCCGGAAGCTGCTCGCGCTCGCGAGGGACCGGAACGTGGACGACCCGATCCTGCGCGACCGGATCGCACGCGAATGGGTCGAGCTGCAGGCCCTCAAGTACACGAACTACCGGTCGCTGACCACCCTGACGAAGACGGGCATCCCCGGGCCCGAGGGATCGGCCTCGAAGCTCGTCTGGTCCGAGAACAACCAGCGGCTGACGAAGCTCGCCCTCGAGATCCTCGGCTCCCACGCCCAGCTCACGAACGGCGGCGGCTATGCGGACGGCTACTGGCAGTACCAGCAGCTCCGGTCGCGCGGCAACACGATCGAGGCCGGCACGAGCGAGATCCTGCGCAACATCGTCGCCGAGCGCGTGCTCGGGATGCCGAGGAGCCGCTAGCGCATGGACTTCTCGTTCTCGCCCGAGCAGGAGGACCTCCGCCGCGAGGCGCGGGCGTTCCTCGAGGCCAACCCGTCGCCGTCGATGGGACAGCTCGCCGAGCTCGGCTGGGTGGGGATCCTCCGCTCCGAGGACGTCGGCTTCCTGGACGCCGCCGTCCTCTTCGAAGAGCTCGGCCGCGTCCTCTACGACGGCCCGTACGTCTTCAACGAGGTCGCCGCGCAGCCGGGCGACGAGGTGTGGTCGATCGAGGTGGACGGCTTCGTGCCGCACCTCGACAAGGTGACGCGCGTGCTCACGGCCGACATGCGCGGTGCGGGCGCCCACGGCGAGACGCTCACGACCGTGGACGAGACGCTCGGCCTCGGCCGCATCTCCCCGAACGGGGCGGAGGCGGCGGAGGGCGAATGGACCGACGTCCGCCGCCGGCTGCTCGCGGCACTCGCGCTCGAGGCCGTCGGCATCGGCTCGAAGGCCAACGAGCTCGCGATCGCCTACGTGTCGGAGCGCGAGCAGTTCGGCCGCAAGATCGGCTCGTACCAGGCCATCTCGCACTCGCTCGTCGACGCCTACGTCGCGGTCGAGCTCGCGCGCTCGCTCGCGTACTGGGCGGCCTGGGCGGTCGCGGAGGCGGACGAGCAGGTCGACCTCGCGGTCGCCGCGGCGAAGTCGCAGGCCGCCGAGGCCGCCGTGCTCGCGTGCGAGCGCTCGATCCAGGCCCACGGCGGCGTCGCCTTCACCTGGGAGCACCCGCTGCACCGCTACTACAAACGCGCGCTCTGGCTCGAGGGGGCGCTCGGGTACGGCCGCGAGCACCGCGCGGAGATCGCAGCATCTCTTCTGTCCTCGTAACAGGGACGTCGACCGGGATCGGGCGCGCCGCCGCCGAGCGGCTGCGCGACCGCGGCTGGCGCGTCCACGCCTCCGTGCGCCAGGCCGGCCAGGCGCCGGAGGGCACGCACGAGCTGGTCTTCGACGTGACGGACGCCGAGGCGGTCGAGCGCTGCGTGCGGCCGCTCGAGCTCGACGCGCTCGTCGACAACGCGGGCATCGCGATCGCGGCGCCGCTCGAGTTCCTGCCGGCGGAGGAGCTCGGGCGGCAGCTCGACGTCAACGTCGTCGGCCAGCTCCGCGTCCTGCAGGCCGCGCTGCCCGCGCTCCGGCGCTCCCGCGGCCGCATCGTCGTCATGGGATCGATCGGCGGCCGCTCCGCGCTCCCGTTCCTCGGCGCCTACGCGATGTCGAAGTTCGCGCTCGAGGCGATGGCCGACGTGCTGCGGCTCGAGCTCCGGCCGTGGGGGATCGAGGTCGCGCTCGTCGAGCCCGGCACGATCGCGACGCCGATCTGGTCGAAGCCGCAGCGCGACCTGCCTGCCGGGGCGGCGGAGCTCTACGGCGAGCGGGTCGCGCGGTTCCGGTCGCTCGCGGCCGCGCGGGCGGCGCGGGCGGTGCCGACGGCGGAGGTGGCGGCGGCCGTCGAGCACGCACTGACGGCGTCCCGGCCGCACACCCGCTACGTCGTCGGCCCCGACGCACGGAAGCGCGCGCGCGTCGAGCGGCTCCCGGACCGCCTGCGCGACCGCGTCCTCTCCCGCTTCCTCTTCGGCGCGTGAAGGAGCCCGTCGTCGCCGTCGCCGTCGCGGCCCTCCCTGGTGCGCCGGTGGCCGGAGCCCGTCCACTGACCTAGGATCACGGCGTATGGGCTACTCGATCGGCGCCCTCGACGAGCTCGGGGAGGGCCACGGCTTCCGCAAGATCCGCAAGGCGCTCGGCGTCACGGCCTTCGGCGTCAACGGGATCGTGTTCCCGCCCCGGTACGAGGGGCCGAACCACTGGCACGACACCCAGGACGAGCTCTACTTCGTGCACCGCGGCACGGCGACCTTCACGTTCGACGGCGACGAGCACGTCGTCGGCGAGGGCGGCCTCGTGCACGTCGAGTCGACCACGCATCGACAGATCTCGAACCGCACCGACGACGATCTCGTCCTGCTCGTCGTCGGCGGCAAGGGCGGCTACGTCGAGCGCGACGGCCACCTCGTCGACCCCGACATCGACCTTCCCCGGAGGCAGGGACTCGGATGAACGGCCTGATGATGGACTTCCAGCTGACGCTGCCGACGATCCTGCGCCGCGCGGAGGCGTACTTCGGCGGCAAGGAGATCGTCACGCGCCTGCCCGACCGGAGCTTCCACCGGTACACGTACGCCGACGCATGCCGCCGCTCGCGCGCCCTCGCGGTCGCGCTCGCCGGTCTCGGCCTGCAGCGAGGCGACCGCGTCGCGACCCTCTGCTGGAACCACCACGTCCACCACGAGGCCTATCTCGGCATCCCGTGCGGCGGGTTCGTCCTCCACACGCTCAACCTTCGCCTGCACCCGAACGACCTCGCGTACATCGCCGACCACGCAGGCGACCGTGCGGTGATCGTGGACAGGAGCCTGAAGCCGCTGCTCGACCAGTTCGTCGACCGGACGCCGATCGAGCACGTGATCGTCGTCGAGGACGACTACGAGAGCCTGCTCGCGGGCGTCGATCCCGACGACTGGCGCGACCCCGAGCTCGACGAGCGCGAGGCCGCGGCCATGTGCTACACGAGCGGCACGACGGGCCGGCCGAAGGGCGTCCTCTACACGCACCGCTCGACGATGCTGCACACGCTCGGCGTCGCCGCCGGCAATCCGATGGGGCTCGGTATCTCGGAGCAGGACGTGATCCTGCCGGTCGTTCCGATGTTCCACGCGAACGCCTGGGGCTACCCGTACCTCGCGACGACGCTCGGGGCCAAGCTCGTGTATCCGGGCCCGCACCTCGACCCGGAGAGCCTGCTCGAGGCCTTCGTCCAGGAGGGAATCACGTGGACGGCGGGGGTGCCCACGATCTGGATGGGGATCCTCGGACTGCTCGACGCGCAGCCGGACCGCTGGGACCTCTCGCGGATGAAGGGCATGCTCGTCGGCGGCTCCGCGGCGCCGCGCGCGATGATCGCCGGCTTCAAGCAGCGCCACGGCCTGAACGTCGTGCACGGCTGGGGGATGACGGAGACGTCGCCGGTCGCGTCCACCGCGCTCCTTCCCGGCGACCTCGCCGAGGCCGACGAGGAGACGCAGTTCGACTACATCGCGATGCAGGGCGTGCCGCTGCCGCTCGTCGAGCTGCGCAACCGCGACGCCGACGGGAACGTGCTGCCGTGGGACGGCGATTCGATGGGCGAGCTCGAGATCCGCGGGCCGTGGGTCTCCTCCGGTTACTACGAGACGCCTGAGCAGGCCGACCGCTGGACCGACGACGGCTGGTTCAAGACCGGTGACGTCGTCTCGATCCATCCGCGCGGCTTCATCCAGATCAAGGATCGCTCGAAGGACGTGATCAAGTCCGGCGGCGAGTGGATCTCGTCGGTGGAGCTGGAGAACGCGCTGATGGCGCATCCGGCGGTCGCCGAAGCGGCCGTGATCGCCGTCCCCGACGCGAAGTGGGACGAGCGGCCGCTCGCGGCGGTCGTGCTGCGCGAGGGGCAGACGGCGACCGCAGCACAGCTCCGCGAGTTCCTCGCGCCCAGCTTCGCGAAATGGTGGCTGCCGGATCGCTTCGAGTTCGTCGCCGAGATACCGAAGACGAGCGTCGGCAAGTTCAAGAAGACCGAGCTGCGCGAGATGTTCGCGAAGGTCCCGGCGTGATCCAGACCGTCTGGCTCGACAACCCGCCCGTCAACGCCGTCAACAGCGTGATCACGAACGCGTTGTGGGACGCGTTCGAGAACCTCGCCGGCGACGTCGGCGCCGTCGTCCTGCGCGGCAAGGGCGACCGCGCCTTCTCGGCGGGTGCCGACATCAGCGGCTTCGTCGGCGGGAGCGACGAGGGCGAGCGGCCGGCGGGGATCCAGCCGGTCGCCGACCTGATCGAGCAGGCACCCGTCCCGGTCGTCGCGGCGATCCACGGCTACTGCCTCGGCGGCGGCCTCGAGATTGCGCTCGCGTGCGACTTCCGCATTGCGACGCGGGACGCGCAGCTCGGCTTCCCGGAGGTCAACCTCGGACTGCTGCCGGGCGGCGGCGGCACGCAGCGTGCGCCGCGGCTCGTCTCGCCGGGGCGCGCGAAGTGGCTCACCATGTCCGGCGAGCGGATCCCGGCGGAGACCGCGGAGGCGTGGGGGCTCGTGGAGTTCGTCGTCGACGACCTCGACGCGGGGATCGCGCGCTACGTCGAGCCGCTCGACCGGCAGAGCCCGCACGCGATCAGGCAGATCAAGGCGCTCCTCCGCGACACGCGCGACGCGCGCAGCGACGAGCGTGAGGTGGAAGCCTTCGTCACGTGCCTCAACTCGGAGGACGGGCAGGAGGGCGTCGCGGCGTTCCTCGAGAAGCGCGAGGCGCGCTGGACCGGACGGTGAAGGCCGTCGTCCTGCGCGAGGTCGGCGGCCCGCTCGCGCTCGAGGAGGTGCCGGAGCCCGAGGGGGAGGGGGTCGTCGACGTGCGCGCGGCCGGCGTCAACTTCGCGGACGTCCTCGTCCGGCGCGGCCTCTACCCGCAGATGCCGCCGCTCCCGACCGTGCTCGGCTCGGAGATCGCGGGCGACCTGGCGGGGCGGCGCGTCGTCGCGTTCACGCGGGGGGCGGGGGGTTTCGCGGAGCGTGTGAGCCCGGATCCCGAGTGGACGTTCGACCTGCCCGCGCACGTGCCGTACGCACAGGGAGCCGCATTTCTGACGACGTACCTGACGGCGCACATCGCGTACTCGCAACGTGTGTACACGGATTCCGTGCTCGTGCACGCCGGCTCGGGCGGGGTCGGCACGGCGGCGATTCAGCTCGGCAAGCGCGAGAACGCGACCGTGTACGCGACGGCGAGCACGCCGGAGAAGCGGAAGGTCGCGAAGCGTGCGGGCGCCGACGAGGTGCTGGGCTACGACGAGATCGCCGACCTGCGCGTCGACCTGGTGATCGATCCGGTCGGCGGGGACGTCTTCACGCGCTCGCTGCCGCTGCTCAACCCGCTCGGGACGATCGCCGCGATCGGCTTCGCAGGAGGCTTGTGGACCGATCCGAGCGTGCAGTGGCTCGTCGGCCGAAACGTCGCGGTGCAGGGCGTGTACCTCGGGCGGCTGATGAAGCTCGACCCGGAGCTCGTTCGCGAGTTCGCAGCCGAGCTGCTCGCGCTGCTGGCGGACGGGTCGATCGAGCCGGTGGTCGGTGCGACGTACCCGCTCGCGGAGGCGGACGCGGCGGTCGCGTCGATCGAGGCCCGCCGCCATACCGGCAAGGTGGTGCTCGAGCCGTGAAGGCTCTCGTCACCGGGGGCGAGGGCGGGATCGGGCGCGCGATCCGTGCACGGCTCGAGCGTGAGGGCTACGAGGTGGAGTCGCTCGACCTCGCCACCGGCTTCGACGTCACCGACCCGGAGGCCTGGGAGCGCGTCGAGGCGGTGCACCTCGCGTTCCTGAACGCCGGCATCACGACCGGCCAGATGAACCTGAGGCGCCTCGAGCCGGAGCAGTACCGGCGAGTCGTCGCCGTCAACGTCGACGGCGTCGTCCTCGGCGTCCTGCGCCTCGTGCGTGTGATGAAGAGCGGCTCGATCGTCGCCACCGCGTCGCTCGCCGGACTCACGGCGATCCCGACGGACGCCGTCTACACGCTGAGCAAGCACGCGATCGTCGGGTTCGTCCGGAGTGCCGCCCCGCTCGTCAAGCCGATCCGCCTGAACGCGATCTGCCCCGGCATGACCGACACGACGATGATCGACTCGCAGCGTCCCCTCTTCGACGCGGTCGGCTTCCCGCTGCTCGAGCCGGACGAGGTCGCCGAGGCGGCCTGGCTCGCCGCGACGAGCGGCAGAACCGGCGAGTGCTGGTACGTCCAGCCCGGTCGCGAGCCTGCGCCGTTCCGCTTCCCGAACGTCCCGGGGCCGCGCCGCGACGGCGAGGCGGTCGGGAGGCCGCCGCTGCCGTCCGAGCCGCCTAGTTGAGGTTGGGGTCGAACGGCATGTTCTCCATCAGCTCGAACATGCCGCCCTTGCGGTGGAGCACCGTCCGCCAGAGCTCGTCCGGGTCGTCCGCGAAGACGTCGTCCGCGATCGCCTCGACGACGATCCACGACGCCTCCGCGAGCTCCGCCTCGAGCTGGCCGCCGCCCCAGCCGGAGTAGCCCGCGAAGAGGCGCATCCGGCGGATCGAGAGGTCGTCCGGCTCCGCCTCGGCGGGCATGAAGCCGAGCTCGCCCATGATCGGCGCCGCGGCGTCCTCGACGTCCTCGAACTCGGCCAGCACCATGAACGCCTCGGGCTGGACCGGGCCGCCGACGAACACGGGGTCGTCGGCGCCCGGCAGGTCGACGAGGGCGGGCACCGCGTCCGCAGCGGCGACGGTGGAGGGACGGCTGAGCACGAGCCCCATCGCCCCGTCGTCGTCGTGGTGCGCGATCAGGACGACCGTCTTCCGGAAGTTCGGGTCGACGAGCGAGGGCGACGAGACGAGCAGCTTCCCCCGGAGCGACTCCATTCAGGAGAAATGCCACCCCCGGCCGGCCGCAAACTCGCGCAGGATCCGTTTCGCGACCACCTGCCGGTGCACCTCGTCCGGGCCGTCGTAGATGCGCCCGCCGCGGGCCATCATCGCCATGTGCGCGAGCGGAGTCTCGTCGGTGAGGCCCTTCGCGCCGTGCACCTGGATGGCGCGGTCGATCACGTCCTGGAGCACCCGCGCAGCGAAGAACTTGATCGCCGAGATCTCCACGCGCGCCTCGTCTCCGGCGTCGATCTTGTGCGCCGCGTCCAGCGTCATCAGCCGGCAGGCCTGGATCTCGACGTAGCTGTCTGCGATCCAGTTCTGCACGGTCTGCTTCCGGGCGAGCGGCTCGCCGAACGCCTCGCGCTCGAGCGAGTACGAGCACATCAGCTCGAACGCGCGCTGCATCTGGCCGAGCCACCGCATGACGTGGTGGATCCGGCCGGGGCCGAGCCGCTTCTGCGCGATCAGGAAGCCGGCGCCCTCGGCGCCGAGCGTGTTCGCGAGCGGCACGCGCACGTTCGTGTACCGCACCTCGCAGTGGGTCGACCACCCGCGCCCGCGGTGGCCCATCGTCGGCACCGCGCGCACGACCTCGACGCCCGGCGTGTCGGCGGGCACGACGATCTGCGTCGCCCGCGCATGCGGGTCGGCGTCGGGGTCGGTGACCGCCATCACGATCCCGAACGCGGCGCCCTCGGCCCCGGACGAGAACCACTTGTGGCCGTCGATCACCCACTCGTCGCCGTCGCGCACCGCGCGCGTGCGGAGCGTCGTCGGGTCGGAGCCCGGCACCTCCGGCTCCGTCATCGAGAAGAACGACCTGATCTCGCCCGCGACGAGGGGGAAGAGCCAGCGCTCCTTCTGCTCGGCCGTGCCGAACAGGTGGAGGATCTCGGCGTTGCCCGCATCCGGCGCCTGGCAGCCGAAGACGAGCTGACCCCAGACGGTGCGTCCGATCGACTCGTTCAGGTACGCGTAGTCGAGGAAGCCGGTGCCCGTGCCGCCGGCCTCGGGCGGCACGTGCGGCGCCCACAGTCCCAGATCCTTCACCTCGCGCTGCAGCTGCGTGACGAGGGCGGCCGCGTCGTCGTCCTCGCGGTCGAGCACGTGCTCGTTCGGCAGGACCCGCTCGTTCATGAAGGCGCGCACCTGCTCGAGCTTCTCCGTCGGCGGCGCCCAGGCTGTCGCGGTCATTGCCGTAGCATCGCACTCGTGAAGCTCGGCTTCTACATGGGCTACGCGCAGCCGGGCACGAGCCCGCTCGAGCTCGTCGAGCTGGCACGCGACGCCGAGCGGCTCGGATACACGTCGGCCTGGGCGGCCGAGGCGTGGGGGGTGGACGCGATCACGCCGCTCGCCTGGCTCGGCGCGCTCACCTCCACCATCGAGCTCGGCACGGCGATCATGCAGCTGCCGGGGCGGTCGCCGGCGAACGCCGCGATGACGGCGGCGACCCTCGACCTGCTCTCGGGCGGGCGGTTCCTGATGGGGCTCGGCACCTCGGGGCCTCAGGTGGTCGAGGGCTGGCACGGACAGGAGTGGGGGAAGCCGCTCGGCAAGACGCGCGAGTACGTCGAGATCGTGCGCGCCGTGCTGCGGCGCGAGCGGCTCGAGCATCACGGCGCGCACTACGACATTCCCGTGCGCGGCGGCACGGGCCTCGGCAAGCCCCTGAAGCTGATGGCGCGGCCGCTGCGCGCGGAGATCCCGATCTACCTCGCCGCGATCGGCCCGAAGGCGGTCGAGCAGGCGCTCGAGATCGCCGACGGCTGGCTGCCGATCTTCTGGTCGCCCGAGCAGGCGCGGAGCGTGTTCCCGCTCGCGTCCGTGCGGGAGGGCTTCGACGTCGCCCCCGCCGTGCCGGCGATCGTCACCGACGACGTCGAGAACGGCCGCAACGTCCTGAAGGAGTACTACTCGTTCTACATCGGCGGCATGGGCGCCCGCGGCACGAACTTCTACAACGACCTCTTCACGCGGTACGGCTACGGGGCGGAGGCGCGGGAGATCCAGGACCTGTTCCTCGACGGCAAGCAGCGCGAGGCGGCGGCGAAGGTGCCGGACCGGTTCGTCGACGAGGTCGCGCTCGTCGGGCCGGTCGACCGGATCCGTGAGCGGCTCGCGGCGTGGCGGGAGAGCGGCGCGACCTCGCTGCTCGTCTCGACCCGCGACCCCGGAACGCTGCGCGGCGTCGCCGAGGCCGCTAGCTGACGGCCTCGAGCGCGGCGTCGGCGAGCAGCGGCACCGCATGCTCGAACACGGCCGCGCGCGTGTCCTCGGCGCCGAGCTCGCCGCGGATGAAGCGGCCGTAGATCGCCTCGCAGAAGACGGCGGCCTTCCACAGCGCGAGCGCCTCGAACCAGCCGAGCGGCTCGACCTCGCGTCCGCTCCCCTCGCGGTACCGGGCGACGAGCTCGGCGCGCGACGGGAAGCCCGGCTGCGCCGTCACCGGCGAGCTGCCGAGCGCCGAGGGACGACCGTTCGGCTCGCTGTAGGTGGCGAGGAGGTAGCCGACGTCGGCCCGCGGATCGCCGATCGCGCCCATCTCCCAGTCGAGCACCGCGGCGATCCGCGTCGGCTCTTCGGCGGCGACCATCATGTTTCCGAGCCGGTAGTCGCCGTGGACGACGGTCGGCGCGAGCGGCTCCGGGAGGCCGGCGGCGAGCATCGACGCCACCTCCTCGACCTGCGGCAGCTCGCGCGTCCGGTTGATCTCCCAGAGCTGCGTGAAGCGGCGGACCTGGCGCTCGAGGTAGCTGCCGGGCCGCGCGAAGGCCGCGAGCTCGGGGCGGGTGACGTCGGCGCCGTGGATCTCGACGAGCGTGTCGATGAGGTCGAGCCCGAGCCGCCGCCGCGCGTCCGCGCTCTCGAGGCCGCGCGGCAGCTCCTGCGTGATCACGTTCCCCTCGATGTAGCGCATCACGTAGAACGGGACGCCGAGGACGCTCTCGTCGTCGCAGACGGCGACGATCTCGGCGAGGCGGTCGAAGCCCGCGGCGCGGATCGCCTGCTGGAGGCCGGCCTCGCGCACCATGTCGTGCGCCGAGGGCGGCAGCGGCGGCCGCGGCGGACGGCGGAGGACGAAGCGCTCGCCGCCGCGCTCGATCAGGAAGGTGAAGTTCGAGCCGCCGCCGTCGCCGATCCGCGTGGCGGCCACGGGGCCCGAGCCGAGCCCGTGCGCGTCGAGGAACGCCTCCACCTTGTCCTCGACGATCAGCGGCGCGAGCACGGCCCGATCGTACGCCGCGGCCACGGCGGCGCGAGCCGTGTCCCGGCGCCAAACGACGTTACCGAAGTGCCACGAACGTTCCACAGGGTCCGGCGGGGCGGCGAGATGCACGGCCACGGGCCGGACCCCGCTCGCCCCGGGGCCGAACCCGGTTCGCCAAACGACGTGACGGAAGCGCAACGGCTCGCGCCGCTCCGGTTTGGGACCGAGGTCAGGCGGCGGCGATCGCGCACACGCCGGCCATGGCGACGGCGACGCCGAGCTGCTGCGGGCGCGTCAGCCGTTCGCCGAGCAGGACGTGGGCGAGGAGCACGGTGACGATCGGATAGAGCGAGCCGAGCACCGAGACGAGCGAGAGCAGGCCGTGGCCGCTCGCGTACGCGAAGAGCGCGTTCGCCGAGACGTCCGCGAGCCCGACGGTCGCGACGGCGGCGACCGCCCCGCGCGGGACGCGCAGCGTCGCCCCGCGGACCGCCGCACCCGCGGCAAGGACGCTCAGCGACCCGACGCGTGCGCCGACGAGGGTCGAGAGCACGTCGCCCTCGCGGCTTCCGAGCCCGAGGAAGTAGACGAAGAGGCCGAGCGCCGCCGCGGCCCCGACCGCGAGCGCCACCGCGCGCGCCCGCTCGGCGGACGACGCCCGCCGCTCCTCGAGCGACGCGAGCACCGCGCCGGCGAGCGCCGCTCCGCCCCCGACGACCGCCAGCGCCGACGGACGCTCGCCCGTTGCGATCGAGACGCCGAAGGGGAGGACGGCGCCGCACGCGACGATCGGCGAGACGACGCTCATCGTCCCGAGCGAGAGCGCGCGGTAGAACGCGGCGAGGCCTGCGCCGCCGCCGAGGCCGGCGAGCATGCCGAGACCGAGCGACCGCGGCGACGCGTCGCCGCGCACGGCGAGCGCCACGAGGAGCGCGACGAAGCCGGCGCCCTGCGACACCACGGTGACGGCGAACGTCGGCAGCCGCTTCGTCAGCGACCCGCCCGCGAAGTCCGCCGCGCCCCAGACGAGCGACGACGCGAGCGCCAGCGTCAGTGCGAGAGCGTTCAGCCCACCCGCTCGACGAGCATGGCCATCCCCTGCCCGCCGCCGACGCACATCGTCTCGAGACCGATCGTCCGGTCCAGCGTCTCGAGGTCGTTGAGGAGCGTCGCCATGATCCGCGCGCCCGTCATCCCGTACGGGTGGCCGAGGGCGATCGCGCCGCCGTGCGGGTTGAGCTTGTCCGAGAACGGGTCGATGCCGAGCTCGCGGCACACCGGCAGCACCTGGGCGGCGAACGCCTCGTTCAGCTCGACGACCTCGACGTCGTCGATCGTCATCCGCGCCTGGGCGAGCACCTTGCGCACGGCCTCGACGGGGCCGACGCCCATGATCTCCGGCTCGACGCCCGACACGCTCGACGCGACGATGCGCGCCCGTGCCTGGATGCCCAGCTCGCGGGCGCGGTCCGCCGACATGACGACGACCGCCGCGGCGCCGTCGTTCAGCGGGCACGCGTTCCCGGCGGTCACCTTCCCGCCTGGCTTGAACGCCGGCTCGAGCTGCGCGAGCTTCTCGAGGGTCGAGGAGCGCCGGGGACCGTCGTCGGCCTCGACCCCGTCGTACGTGGCGATCTCGCGCGCGGAGAACCCCGAGTCCTGCGCGGCCACCGCCCGTTCCTGCGACTGCTGCGCGAACCGGTCCATCTCCTCGCGCGAGACGTCCCAGCGCTCGGCGACGTTCTCCGCCGTCAGCCCCATCGGGATGTAGACGTTCGCGATCGGCGCGTCGTCGCCGAAGAGGGCGGGGTGGAGCTCGTCCTCCGTCTTCGGGTAGCCGCTCACCTGCGAGATCGACTCGACGCCGCCGGCGACGAACACGTCGCCCTCGCCCGCGCGGATCGCATGGAAGGCCATCCGGATCGTCTGCAGCGAGGACGCGCAGAACCGGTTGACGGTGGTGCCCGGGACGGTCGGCGGCAGCCCCGCGAGCAGCGCGACCCGGCGGCCGAGGTTCATGCCCTGCCGCTGCTCGGGGAAACCGCAGCCGATCATCACGTCGACGATCTCCTCCCGCGGCAGCGCGGGCACCTGCTCCAGCGCCGAGCGGACGGCGAACGCTGCGAGGTCGTCCGGGCGCGCGTCGACGAGCGACCCCTTGGCGGCGCGGCCGATCGGCGTGCGGGCGGTTGCGACGATCACGGCGTCGGGCATGGCGCGCATCTTGCACGAACGAAAAGGGCCGGCGTCGGCCGGCCCTTCCCGCGAGACGGACGGCGGTCGCCTACGCGCCGCGGCCGTTGATCAGCTTTCCCTGAGGAACGAAGTTGTTGCCCTGGTACCGCACCAGCGTCACCTGAGAGATCGGGAACTGGTACGAGCCCTTCGTGAACACGTTCACCCCCGGCAGAGCGAACGGGTTCGCGTTCTTCCCCTTCGCCGTGTAGTTCATCGACCGGGCCGCCTTCATCAGCCCGGCGCGCGTGAGGTTCTTCCCGGCGGCCGTCAGCACCTGCACGGTCGTCCAGGCCTTCGCGACGCCGTAGAGGTTGAGGATGTCGTTCGCGTTCGCCTTGGGGGCGTACTTCGCCATGATCTGGCGGTAGAGCTTCATCCCCGGCTGCTTGTTGTACACCGGGTTGCCCGGGTCGAGCAGGTAGTTGACGGTCAGCGTCCCGTCGACGTTGTCGGAGCCCGACTTGCGCGCGATCGTCAGGAACGAGTCGGTCGCCGACACGGAGTTCGTGATGATGTGTGCCGGGTGCCACCCGAGCTTGGTCGAGATGACGTACGTCTGGATCGTCGGCGTCGGGGTGGCGAAGATCAGCAGCGTGTCGGCACCCGATGCCTTCAGCTTCGCGACCTGCACCGCCGGCGGCGTCGTCGCACTGAGGTCGTACGGCTCGGCGTCGACGATCTGCGACTGGTGGGGGCCGAGGCCCGCCTTCAGCCCGCGCAGGTAGTCGTTGCCGTAGTCGTCGTTCTGGTAGAGCACGCCGAGCTTCGCCGAGGCGAGGTTCTTGACGATGTACTTGCCGTAGATCGCTCCCTCGGCCTCGTAGTCCGGCTGCCAACCGAGCGTCCACGGGTACTGCGACCAGTCGCGGTCGAACGTCGTCGCCCCGGTCGAGACGAAGAGCTGCGGCACCTTGTTCTGGTTCAGGTACTGCCGCACCGCCGTCTGCGGCTCGGTGCCGAGGCCGCCGACCAGCGCGAACGCGTGATCCTGCTCGACGAACTTGTGTGTGATCTGCACGGTGTTCGCGGGGTTGTACGCGTCGTCCTCGTAGTGCCAGTTGATCTTCCGGCCGAGGACGCCGCCCTTCGCGTTCACGTACGAGAAGTAGGCGCCCATGCCCACCGGGATGGGGGCGTACCCCGAGGCCGGCCCGGACAACGGGAACGTGCCCTCGAGGAGGATCGACTTCGCGGTGACCCCCGGCGTCGCCGAGGGGGCCGCGCCCGCCGTCACCGAGACGACCGCCGAGACCGCAACCGCTGCGGCGAGCAGCAGGAACGTCTTCTTCATGCGTGTTCTCTCCTTTTGGAGTGACCTGGGGGGTGGTCTACGGCGGACTATATGGGGGTGCGCGCCGATTGAGAAGGAGCCCCGCCCGGCCGGCCGACGGCGGTGAACCGGCTCCGCGCGAGCCCGACGAGTCCGGCGACGCCGGCCGGCGCCGCGTAGAGGACGACGAGCAGCACCACGCCGTAGACGACGAGCCCCGATCCGGGCGCGTGCGTGTTCACGTGGTGCACCTTGCTAAAGAGATCGAGGAGCGCCGGGCCCCAGCTGATCCGGATGAACTCGACGAAGAGGGCGCCGAAGACCATCCCGTAGAGCGACCCGGCTCCGCCGACGACGATGCCGACGATCAGGAGGATCGAGAGGTCGATCGGGAAGGTGTCGGGGTTCACGTAGGTGATGCCGATCGCGTAGAGCGCTCCCGCGACGCCGCAGTAGAACGCGGAGACGCCGAAGGCCGCGGTCTTCACGAGCGCGGTCGAGATCCCGTTCGCCGTCGCTGCGATCTCGCTGTCGCGCACCGCGCGCAGGGAGCGCCCGAAGCGGCCGCGCGCGATCAGGAACGCGAGCGGGAACATCACGAGCGCGACGACCCAGGTGACGGTGTAGAACCAGATCGACGGGTTCGTGCTCCAGCCGAACTCGGAATGGAGCTGCGGCAGGTTCTTCCCGATGTTGCCGCCGGTGAAGTGCGGGAACCGCTTGAGGATCCCGATCAGCGACAGCGGGATCGCGAACGTGGCGAGCGCGAGGTACGGGCCCGCGAACCGCGTGGCGGGCAGGCCGAACGCGATGCCGATCACGCCGGCGACGACGCCCGCGACGGGGATCGTCCACAGGTCGCGCCAGCCGTGGTCGACGACGAGGATCGTCGTCGTGTACGCCCCGATGCCCATGAACGCGCCGTGGCCGAGCGAGATCTGGCCGGTGAAGCCCGTCAGCAGATCGAGCCCGCAGAGCGCGATCAGGTAGACCGCGACGAAGCCGAGCTGGTACGAGCGGTAGTTCGACGTCAGGAACGGCGCGACGACGACGAGCACGACGAGCAGCGCGAACCAGAGCGGTGCGGCGCGTCCTCTCACACGCGCCTCACGACGACGCGGCCGAAGAGGCCGGCGGGCTTCACGAGCAGCACCACGAGGAGGATCGCGAGCGCGACGGGCAGGCGCAGCTCGCTCGTCACCGGGTGGACGTACTGGCCGAGCATGTTGAGCATCACGCCGAGCCCGAGACCGCCTGCGACCGCGCCGACGGGGCTCTCCAGTCCGCCGAGGACGGCGGCGGCGAAGGCGTAGATGAGGACCGCCTGCATCATGTTCGGCGTGAGGAAGACGGTCGGCGCGACCATCATCCCGCTGACCGCGCCGAGCGCCGCCGCGAAGCCCCAGCCGAGCGCGAGCAGCCATGACGTCCGCACGCCGAGCAGGCGGGCGGCGTCCGGGTTGAGCGCACCGGCGCGCATGGCGAGGCCGAGCTTCGTGAAGCGGAAGAAGAGCCAGAGGACGAGCACGCATGCCATCACCACGCCGAACGTGCCGACGTCCTGCTTCGAGATGTGAACGCCGCCCACGACCCACGAGCTCGTCGGGAACGGGCTCGGGAAGAACTGGAGCTGCGGCGACCAGATCCAGGCGGCGAGGCCGTTCAGGATCACGAGCAGCGCGATCGTCGCCATCACCACCGTGAGCACGCTCGCCCGCTCGAGCGGCCGCACGATCGTGCGCTGCAGCGCGACGCCGCCGACGAACGCGATCGCGAGCGTCGCGAAGAACGCGGGCCAGAACGAAAAGCCGTGGTGGGTGATCAGCGACCAGGCGATGTACGTCGTGAACATCGCCATCTCCCCCTGCGCGAAGTTGATCACCTCGGTCGCCTTGTAGATGAGGACGAGCGCGAGGGCGAGCGAGCCGTAGATCGCCCCGTCGGAGAGGCCGGTGAAGAGCGTCTGGAAGAAGGTCTGCATCAGTAGCCGAGGTATGCGGTCCGGACGGCGTCGTTCGCCCGCAGCTCGTCGGCGGTGCCGGAGAGCGCGACGGCCCCCGTCTCGAGGACGTACGCGCGGCGCGCCGCCGCGAGCGCGATCGCCGCGTTCTGCTCGACGACGAGCACCGCGAGCCCTTCCTTCTGGTTCAGCTCGCCGACCACCCGGAACACCTCGCGGGTGACGAGCGGTGCGAGCCCGAGCGACGGCTCGTCCAGCATCAGCAGTCGCGGACGGGCGAGGAACGCGCGTGCGAGCGCGAGCATCTGCTGCTCGCCGCCGGAGAGCGTGCCGGCCTGTTGGTGCCGGCGGCTCTCGAGCCACGGAAAGTACTCGAGCGCCTGGCGGAAGTCCGGGCGGCCTCGGCGCATGTACGCGCCCATGCGCAGGTTCTCCCAGACGGTCAGCTCGGCGAAGATGCCGCGCCCCTCGGGCACGTGTGCGATGCCGGCGCGGGCGACCGCCTCCGGCCCCGCCCGGTGGAGGCGCCTGCCGCCGACGACGACGTCGCCGCTCCGCCGCACCGTGCCCGAGACGGCCCGCAGCGTCGTCGTCTTGCCCGCGCCGTTCGCGCCCAGCAGAGCGACGATCTCGCCTTCGCCGACGGTGAGCGAGATCCCGTGCAGCGCTGCCACCTGCCCGTAGCGCGCGGAGACGTCGTCCAGCTCGAGCAGTGCCGCCATCGAGGGCGCTAGCTTCTCAGACATGGTCGATGTCGAAAAGGACGTGCGGCGCGTCACGTTCTCGCTGCCGTTCGGCATCGACCACGTGCACTGCTACTTCCTACGGTCCTCCAGCGGCGCCTGGACGCTCGTCGACACCGGCCTCGGCTCCCGGACGCCGGAGGAGCGGTGGCGGCCGGTGCTCGACGCGCTCGACGCGCCGGTCGAGCGCGTGGTCGTCACCCACATGCACCCCGACCACGTCGGCGGCGCCCGCGACGTCGCGGAGCTGACCGGCGCGCCGGTGCTGCAGGGGCGCGAGGACCACGCCCAGTGCCTGCGCGCATGGGCCGGCCGCGACGGGGAGCGGTTCGCGGCGTACTGGCGCGGCCACGGGATCCCCGAATCGCACGTCGAGGGAATCGCGCACGAGTCGGAGCGTCTCGTCGCAGCCGTCCACTACGTCGAACGGCCCGAGCTGCTCGAGCCCGGCGACGAGGTCGACGGCTGGCGCGTCGAGCTCCTGCGCGGTCACGCCGACGGCCACATCGTGCTCCACCGCGGCGACGTGCTGATCGCGGGCGACGTCGTCCTGAACGGGATCACGCCGCAGATCGGCCTCTACCCGCAGTCACGGCCCGATCCCCTCGCCGACTACTTCACGACGCTCGACCGGCTCGAGGAGCTCGCGCCGCGCGTCGCCTATGCGGGCCACGGCACCCCGGTCGTCGACCCGGCGGCGCGCGCACGGGAGATCCGCGCGCACCACGTCGAGCGGCTCGCGGCCACCGTGGCCGCGCTGGACGAGACGCCCCGGTCCGCGTACGACGTCTCGCTCTCGCTCTTCCCGGGCGAGCTCCAGCCGACGCTGCGCCGCTTCGCGACGGCCGAGTCGCTCGCCCACCTGGAGCACCTCGTCGGGCGGGGCGAAGCACGGCGGAGCGGGTCGGCGTACGTCGCGGCCTGAGTACCATTCCGCCCATGAAGCCGCTTCGGGTCGGCGTTCTCGCCGTGCAGGGGAACTTCCGCGAGCACGCGCAGATGCTGCGCGGTCTCGGCGCCGACGTCGTCGAGGTGCGGAAGGGCGAGGAGCTCGAGGGACTCGACGGGCTCGTCATTCCGGGCGGCGAGTCGACGACGTTCATGCGCCTGATGCGGCTCTACGGCCTCGACGAGGCGCTGCGGCGGTTCGAGCGGCCGGTCTTCGGCACCTGCGCGGGGATGATCGTGCTCGACCGCAACCACCTCGGCCTCGTCGACCTCGAGGTGCGGCGGAACGCCTTCGGGCGCCAGGTGGCGTCGTTCGAGACCGACCTGCGGGTGGAGGGGGAGGAGACACCGCTCCGCGCCGTCTTCATCCGCGCGCCCTGGATCGAGGACGTCGGCCGCGGCGTCGAGGTGCTCGCCGAGGTCGAGGGGAGGCCGGTGCTCGCGCGCGAGGGGCGCTTCCTCGTCGCGGCGTTCCATCCGGAGCTCACCGACGACACGCGGCTGCACGAGCGCTTTCTGGAAATCGTCAAGGAGGAGCAGGTTGTCCGGGCATAGCAAGTGGTCGTCGATCAAGCACAAGAAGGGCGCCGCCGACATCAAGCGCGGCAAGCTCTTCTCGAAGCTCTCGCGCGCCATCATCGTCGCGGCGAAGGAGGGCGGCGGCGACCCCGCGAACAACCTCGCCCTCCAGAACGCGATCGAGAAGGCGAAGTCCTACTCGATGCCGAAGGACAACATCGACCGTGCGATCGCCAAGGGCTCGGGCGCCGACGCGGACGCCGAGGCGTTCGAGACGATCGTCTACGAGGGCTACGGGCCCGAGGGTGTCGCGGTGATCGTCGAGGCCCTCACGGACAACCGCAACAGGACCGCAGCGGACGTTCGGCACCTGTTCTCGAAGCACGGCGGGAACCTGGGCGCGACGGGCGCCGTCGCGTGGCAGTTCGACCGCCGCGGTGTCGTGGTCGTGCCCGCGGACGGCGTCGACGAGGAGGAGCTGTTCCTCGCGGCGGCCGACGGCGGCGCCGACGACATCGACCGGGACGGGAGCGTCTTCCAGATCACCTCGGCGCCGGAGCAGCTCTCCGCCGTGCGCGAGGCCGTCGAGGGAGCGGGCTTCGCCGTCGAATCCGCCGAGCTGATGCTCGTCCCGAAGACGACCGTCGCGATCGACGACGAGACCAAGGCGCGCCAGGTGATGCGCCTCATCGACGCGCTCGAGGAGAACGACGACGTCCAGGACGTCTACGCGAACTTCGACATCCCCGAGCAGGTGCTCGAGGCGGTCGCCGGCTAGCGCTAGCGCACGGTGACGGGCGCGTTCGCGGTCGCGGCGCTGCCGCCCGCCTTCGCCACGACCTTCGCGACGTAGCGGCCCGCGGCGCGGGCCTTCAGGCGCACGGTCGCCGTCTTCCCCTTCGCGGCCGCGTGCGCGACGCGCTTGCCGGCGCGCATGAGCGAGAGGTCGAAGGACGCGGCGCGGGTCGCGGTCGCGCGGACGATGACGACGCGTCCGGCCGCCTTCGCCGACGCGCGGACCTTCAGGGCCGGCGGCTTCGTCGTGGTGGTGGGCGGGATGTCGCCGACGGTGAACTTCCCGAGCATCGTCGCCGCGTGCGCGTCGCAGTAGTAGAAGTAGGTGTCCTGCGTGAGCGTGACGTCCCACGTCTCGGTGCCGGTGCCCTCGATCGTCGTCGCCCTGTTCACGCCGCCGCCCACGAGGTGGAAGGAGTGCTCCGTCGCCTTGTCGTCGACGGTGATCGTGTAGTCGCCGGGCGGCAGGTTCGTCACCTTCGTCCCGTCCTTCGTGAGCGTGATCGAGTACCCCGGCCCGACCGTGGCCTCGAGCGCGGTCGCGCTCGGCCGGGCGACCGAGACGGCCGCGGCGACTCCGGCGACGGCGAGGGCGGCGAGCAGGGCGACAAGGCGCATCGGAAGGTTCTACGCGACCGGTCGGCGGTCGGATTGCGTATCCGTACGGGGGGCTCCGCCGTTTCTGTCAGCGATGTCGACGCTCGAGGCACGGCGGCCCGCCCGCGAGGCGCGCGCGGAGGCGGAGGCCGGGCGCGGCTGGTACGCGGCGCTCGCCCGGACGGGGCTGGCGGCGAAGGGCGTCTCCTTCGGGCTCGTCGGTGCGCTCGCGATCAAGCTCGCGCTCGGCGACGGCGGGAAGGCGACGAGCCGCGAGGGCGCGCTGCAGTCGCTCGCCGGCCACACCTTCGGCAAGGTCGTGCTGATCGCGCTCGCGGCGGGCTTCGCGGCGTATGCACTCTGGCGGTTCGTGCAGGCGTACGCCGAGCGGTGTGACGGCGACGACTCCGGGGCGAAGACGTGGGCGAAGCGCGCAGGCTACGTCGGGCGCGGGCTGATCTACGCCGGCCTGACGTTCTCGACGGTCAAGCTGCTCCTGCACGCGGGCGGGCAGCAGTCGCAGAGCGCCCGCGCGCACAAGTCCACCGCGGTCGTGCTCTCGTGGCCCGGCGGGCGGTGGATCGTCCTCGCGGCGGGCGTCGCGATCGTCGGCGTCGGCCTCTGGAACCTCTACCGCGGCCTTGCGCGCTCGTTCGAGGACAAGTGGCGCGTCGCGCGCCTGACGCCGGCCGTCCGGCGCTGGGGCGCCCGCGCCGGCGTGGCGGGCCACTGCGCGCGCTTCGTCGTCTTCGGTCTGATCGGCGTCTTCCTCGCCCGCGCCGCGCTCGAGTACGACCCGAAGCAGGCGATCGGGCTCGACGGGGCGCTCCGGAAGCTCGCGCACGCCTCGTACGGGCCGTTCCTGCTCGGCCTCACGGCCGCCGGCCTCGTTGCCTACGGCGTCTACTGCCTCGTCGACGCGCGGCTGCGGGACGTCTCCGCGAACCAGTAGGGATCCGGGAAGGGACGTCCGGAGGCGCGCCTAACGTGTCCTCGTGAAAGTTCTGGGAATCGACCCGGGGACGGCAGCGTGCGGATACGGAATCGTCCACGAAAGCGGCGGGCGCCTCAGGGCCACGTGCCACGGCTGGTGGCGCACCCCGGCGCGGCAGCGCCCGGAGGCCCGGCTGCTCACGATCTTCGAGGGCGTCCAGGCGCTGATCGCGGAGCACGCGCCGGATGCCGTCGCCCTGGAGGAGTCGTTCGTCGGCGCAGACGCCCGCATCGCGCTCTCCGTCGGCCAGGCCCGGGGAGCCGTGCTCGTCGCCGCGTCGTCCGCCGGCGTCGCGTGCGCTGAGTACGCGCCCGCACGGGTGAAGCAGTCGGTCTGCGGCTACGGACGGGCCGACAAGGAGCAGGTGGGGAGGATGGTGAAGGCGATCCTGGCACTCGAGGAGATCCCGACGCCGAACCACGCCGCCGACGCGCTCGCCGTCGCGATCTGCCACGCGCTCGCCCCGCCGTTGCTGCAGGCGGCGGCGTCGTGATCGCGCGGCTGCGCGGCCGCGTCGCCGGCCGGAACGGCCAGGCGCTCGTCGTCGACGTGAACGGCGTCGGCTACCTCGTGCACGCGACGCCGTCGGTGCAGCGGCTCGGCGGCGGCGAGATCACCGTCGAGGTGCACACGGTCGTGCGCGAGGACGCGCTCCAGCTCTACGGGTTCGCTTCGGCCGACGAGCGCGAGCTCTTCGAGCTGCTGCTCGGCGTGAACGGCGTCGGCCCGAAGGTCGCGCTCGCGATCGTCTCCGGCTCCACCCCCGCCGAGCTCCGGCGCGCGATCGCGCGCGACGACGTGAAGCGGTTCCAGGCGATCCCGGGCATCGGGCTCAAGACGGCGCAGCGGGTCGTGCTCGAGCTGAAGGAGAAGCTGCCGCTCGTCGAGGTCGCCGCGGGCGAGGAGGGCCTGACGGCGCGCGACGCGCTCGTCGAGCTCGGCTGGTCGCTCGTCGACGCCGAGCGGGCGCTCGCGGACGTCGACCCGTCGCTGCCGGTCGCAGAGCAGGTCCGGCACGCGCTCAGGCAGGCGGCATGACCCAGTTCCTGGCGCCGGTGTCGACGGATGCCGAGGACGAGCTGGAGCGGTCGCTGCGGCCGCGCTCGCTCGGCGACTTCGTCGGCCAGGAGCGCGTCAAGGAGCAGCTCTCGATCGCCCTCGAGGCGGCGAAGGCGCGCGGGGAGGCGCTCGACCACGTCCTCCTCGCCGGCCCGCCCGGCCTCGGCAAGACGTCGCTCGCGCAGATCGTGCGCAACGAGCTCGCCGTCGGCATCCGCCAGGTGGCGGGGCCGGGGCTCGAGCGGAAGGACATCGCGGCGATCCTCACGTCGCTCGAGCCCCGCGACGTGCTCTTCGTCGACGAGATCCACCGGATGAGCCGCGCCGCCGAGGAGATCCTCTACCCGGCGCTCGAGGACTTCCGCCTCGACATCGTCGTCGGGCAGGGGCCCGCCGCCCGCACGCTGACCCTCGACCTGCCGCCGTTCACGCTCGTCGGCGCGACGACGCGCACCGGCCTCCTGACGACGCCGCTGCGCGACCGCTTCGGCCTCACCTTCCGGCTCGACCTCTACGACGCGTCCGAGCTCGCGGCGATCGTGCGGCGGTCGGCGCGCATCCTCGGGGTCGAGGTCGCCGACGACGCCGCCGAGCTCGTCGCCGCACGCTCGCGCGGCACGCCGCGGATCGCGAACCGGATCCTCCGCCGCGTCCGCGACGTGGCCGAGGTGCGGCACGAGGGCGCGGTCACGACCGCCGTCGCGGAGGAGGCGCTCGCCCTGCTCGAGGTGGACGGCGCAGGACTCGAGCGGTTCGACCGCGAGCTCCTCCGCTGCGTCGTGGAGCGGTTCGGCGGCGGCCCGGTTGGGCTCTCGACGCTTGCGGTCGCGCTCGGGGAGGAGCCCGAGACGATCGAGGACGTCTACGAGCCCTACCTGCTGCAGCTCGGCTTCCTGCAGCGGACGCCCCGCGGCCGCGTCGTCACCGAGCTCGGACAGGCGCACCTCGGAGCCCGGGCGGGCTCCGGGACGCTCTTCTAGGCGCCCTCCGCGCCGCTCATTCCCCGGGGGGAAACAGCTTCCAGTGCCCCTCGGAGACCACGTCGACGGTGCCGTCGACCACCCTGATCGCGGTGTCGTCGTCGATCGCGTACGCGGGGTTCGACAGGGCCGCGGCCCACTGCTCCGCCGCGGCCATCGTGTTCTCCGGCAGGTCCGGGTGGTCGACGTGCGGGAAGATCGAGAAGTCGACGATCCCCAGCGCGCCGTCGCCGCCGCCGGGCGGGTTCCAGACCTTGAAGTCCTTGCCGATCCGCGGGGTCATGACCATGCTCCCGGCGCTCAACCCGACCCAGACCGCGCGCAGCGAGGGCAACAGCGCCGCGAGCCCCGACTCCCGCATGTGGTGGGCCAGGTACAGGGAGTCTCCGCCGCCTGCGAGGAGGACGTCCGTCTCCTCGACGAGCGGGACCCAGCGGTCGCGCTCGAGGGTGGGCAGGGCGCTGAGCTCGAGCACGCCCACGGACTTCCAGCCGAGTCCGGTCATGCGCAGGTCGGACTGCGCCGCGATGAACCGCCAGGCCCCGGCGAAGTTGTGGTGCCCGTAGGACGCGGTGGGGATGCAGAGGGCGGTGGACTCGTGGATCGGCCTGTCGAGGAGGTCGGCCAGCGCGTCCTCGATGCTCTGGTTCTTCACTCCGGCGGACGTGAGAAGTAGCTTCACGGCGCTCCTTCGCTCGCGGTGTAGGTGGTGCGTCCTCGCTGAGACTCCCCGGACGCGCGGAACTCATCGTCGGCCCCGCGCAGCCGTCGGGTGACGGCGACGACGAACGGCGCGACGAGCAGCGCCATCACGTCGAACCAGACGTAGCCGGAGGCGACGCCCGACGGGGGATTGCCGTCGGGGATGCCGAGGCCGGGGAGCTCGCGCGCCCACCGCCAGGTGCCGATCGCCGTCCCGTAGAGCTCGAGCGACGCGACGACGAGGAACACGCCGGCGTACACCGCGCGATTCGATCCGCGCCAGAGGAAGACGAGGAGGAGCGGAACGCCGACCGCGCCGGCGACGTCGCGGCGCGGAAGCACCGTCAGCCCGAGCAGTCCCCACGTCGCCGCGGCTGCCGCCGCGACGGCGACGAGCGTACGTGTGTGCTCGCGCAGGGCGGTCGCGAGCGAGAGCCCGGTGAGGTAGACGAGGCCGTGCGCGGGCGGAACGAAGAGCGGCAGGTTGTGCAGCCGGTAGGAGTAGACGCCCCAGATGAGCGAGCCGGTCACCTCGCCGACGGTGGCGAACGCGACCACCCCCAGTGCCTGCGCGCGCCGCTCGAGCGTCACGCGCGTCAGCGCCGCGCCGAGCACGACCCACGTGAGCACGCCGAGCGCGAGCTGCTCGGGATAGGTCGCGTAGTGGTCGAGCGCGAGCAGCGCCGCGAGGTACGCCGCGCCCGCTGCGCCCGCTACGGCCGGAACTGCAGCTCGTGCCACGACGGCACCGGGGCGAGCTCGAGGAGCGGCCGACCGCCGCCGCCGGGGTGCTGGTAGGCGAACTCGGCCTCGTCGTCGTCCCAGACGACCTCGAGCGCGCCGCGCTTCACCTGGTGGTCGAGCCACGCGCCGCGGAAGATCAGCTTGCGCAGCCAGTAGACGAGCGATTCGCCTTCGACGAGGGACACGCGTTCCCAGTTGCGGACGAGGTACCGCCCGAGCCGAGAGAACGGCTCGTCGATCACGCCCTGGGCGGCGAGCGCCACGAGGTCGGCGGTCTCGTCCTCGTCGAGCTCCGGCGTCTCCACGATGCCGAGCTTGACCCCGGCGGCGACGACCCGTCCCTCGAAATCGGCGGCGCCGAACGAGAACCGGTAGCCGAGGAACTCGACGATGTAGTCGTTCCCCGAGCTGTAGTTCGCGTCGGGACCCGGGAGCGCTTCAGGCACGATTCGCATGGTAGTGCAGGTCCTCCTCGCGTCCTCCCGCGCCGTGCGGCTCGTGCTGTGGCTGCCCGCGCTCGTGCTCGGCATCGGCCTCGTCGCCGGCGTCCTCATCCTGCTCGGCCGCGCGTTCGCCGCGACGGTGCGCGAGTCGGGCCATCCGCGCCTCATCCTCGCGGGCGCCGTCGGCCTCGTCGCCGTCGTGCTCGTCCTCACGTGGCTCGGCGTCGACCTGCCGCGAGAGTGAGCCGCTAGAGAATGACGACCGGCGTGCCGAGGCGGACGTGCTCGAAGAGCCACTCCGCCTCCGGCACCTGCATCCGGATGCAGCCGTGGGAGGCGCTGTAACCGATCGACGTGGGCGCGTCCGTGCCGTGGATGCCGACGCCGGGCGCGTTCAGGCCCATCCAGCGCGTCCCGAGCGGGTTGCCCGGCCCCGGCGGCACCGGCTTCAGCCCTTTCGCCCACGAGTCGTAGGTCGGCGGATACCACCAGGGATCGCGCTGCTTGTCGACGATTCGCCACAGGCCGGCCGGGGTCGGGTAGATCGCCTGCCCCGTCGCGACCCGGAAGGTTCGCACGAGCCGCCGGCCGTCGTAGAGGCGCAGCGTGTTCTCGCCGCGATTGATGACGATGACCGGCCCGAAGCTCGCTGCCGTCCGCCTCGGCTGCACCGGGTGGGTGAGGAGCTGCAGCGGCGCGCGCGTTCCGTCGCGGAGCAGCTGGCCGATCGCCGCGGTCATCGTCCGGACGTCCACCGCGAGACCGGGCTTCGCCTGCGTGAACTGCGGGCCGCCGTCGGTGGCGCCGACGACGGTGGCGTCGACGGGCGCCCGGTCGAAGCGCTTTGCGAGTGACGCGACGACGCGCCGCGCCTGCGCCGTCGAGTAGCGCACCGGCAACGCGATCGAGCTCCGCGGCGTCGCCGCGAGCGCCGAGCTGACGCCTGCGGCGACGTCCACGCGGGCGCCGACGTCGCGCGGGTCGACCTCGGTGCGCCTGCCGCCGTAGGCGACGGTGACCGGCCGCCCGAAGGCGGCCTCGACCTTCGCGCGCGCCGGCTCGGCGCTGAGGCCGCCGACGCGGACGCCGCCCACGTCGACGCCGGCGGCGATCAGCGGCGTCCGCTGGGACGCCGGCGCCGTCGTGCACGCGAGCCCGGCGGCGGCGACGAGTGCGACGAAGACCCTCAGCACGGGGCAGTGATTACAGCAGTTTTCCAGGGCTTCTGTCCGACGGCCTCCGTACCGTGACATCCCCGATGACGTCCGGAACCTGGCAGCTCGACCCGTGCACCCACGCCGACGTGCGGCGCCTCGCCGAGGAGCTGGCGCTCGACGAGGTGACCGCGTCCGTGCTCGTCCGGCGCGGTCACGCCGACCCGCGGGACGCGCGGCGCTTCCTCGAGGGCGCGCTGCCCGGCCACGACCCCTTCCTGCTCGGCGACATGCGCGACGCCGTCGAGACGATCGCCGCCGCCGTCGAGGCGGGCGCGCGCATCTGCGTGCACGGCGACTACGACGCGGACGGGATCTGCGCCACCGCGCTCGCGGTGCTCCTGCTGCGGGAGGCCGGCGCCGACGTCGCGTGGCACCTACCGTCCCGGTTCGAGGAGGGGTACGGGCTGAACGCCGACACGTTGACCCGTCTCGCCGAGGAGGGGTTCGACCTCGTGCTCACGGTGGACTGCGGGATCACGGCCGTCGCCGAGGTCGAGCACGCGCGCTCGCTCGGCCTCGAGGTCGTCGTCACGGACCACCACCGCCCGGCGGAGTCGTTCCCCGCGTGTCCCGTCGTCGCGCCGCTCAAGGGCGACTATCCGTTCGCCGGGCTGTGCGGCACAGGGGTCGTGTGGAAGCTCGCGCAGGCGCTGCTCGGAGCGGGCCACCCGTTCCTCGAGCGCCACCTCGACGTCGTCGCGCTCGCGACCGTCGCCGACGTCGTGCCGCTCGTCGACGAGAACCGCGCGCTCGCCCTGGCGGGCCTGCGCCGGCTCGCGCAGACGCAGAAGCCCGGGCTGCGCGCGCTCATGCGCGTCGGGCACGTCGATCCGGCCGCCGTCGACGAGTCGTCGATCGGGTTCCGGCTCGCGCCGCGCATCAACGCGTCGGGGCGGCTGTGCCGGCCAGAGGCGGCGCTCGCGCTGCTCCTCACCGAGGACGAGGGCGAGGCGGCGAAGCTGGCGGACGAGCTCGAGTCGCTGAACCGCGAGCGACAGGCGGTCGAGGAGCGCATCCTGCGCGAGGCGGTCGCGGAGGTGGAGTCGTGGCCGGAGGCGCGCCGGCGCCGGCGCGGGTACGTCGTCGCCGGCGAGGGGTGGCACGAGGGCGTGATCGGTATCGTCGCCTCGCGCCTCGTCGAGCGGTACAACCGCCCGGTCGTGCTCGTCGCCGGCTCTGAGGGCGACTGGAAGGGGTCGGGCCGCTCGGTGCCGGCGTTCGACCTGCACGGCGGACTCGGCGCGTGCTCGACGTATCTGCGCCGCTACGGGGGCCACCGCGCCGCCGCGGGGCTGACGATCGCTGCCGACGAGATCGAGAGGTTCGCGCGCGCGTTCGCGGCGCACGCCGACTCGGTGCTCTCGGACGACGACCTGCGCCCGGTCACGCGCGTGGACGCGATCGTCCCCGGGGAGAAGCTCAACCTCGACCTCTGCGCGGAGCTCGGGCGGCTTGCGCCGTTCGGGCTCGGCAACCCCGGCGTCGTGCTGCTCGTCGACGGCTGCGAGCTCGCCGACGTCGCGACCGTCGGCGACGGGAAGCACCTCCGCTTCCGTGTGCGGCAGCGGCGCCGCGACTGCGGCTCCGCGATCGCATTCGGGATGGGTGCGCAGCTCGACCGGTTCCGGCGGGACGCCCGCTACGACGTCGCCTTCCGGCTCCAGGAAAACCGGTGGAACGGCGTCGTCTCGCCGCAGCTCGTCGTGCGTCGCGTCTTCGATGCCGTTGACGGGTTCGACGAGCTGCGCGAGTGGCTCGCGGGCCAGTGGCGGGCGGGGGAGACGGCGTGGACGCCCGAGGCGAGGGCGATCTTCGCCGAGCTCGAGCTCGCCGACGGTGCGCGCAGGAGCCTGCTCGAGTCGCCGAGTTTCAGGCTGCTGCTCGAGCGGAAGCCCGCGCTCGCCGCGGCTGCTTGATCGAAACTCCGCACATTCGAGCCGCACCTCCGTCCGTACACTCGACGGCATGGAGACGAAGACGTTCACATCGGTGCGGATCGCCGACGTCACGGGCGCGAGCGGATTCGCGCGGCTACGCGCGTCGCTCGGAGTCGAGGCCTTCGGGATCAACGCGACGACGGCCGGCGAGGCCGGCGCGGAGCTGATCAACGAGCACGACGAGAAGCGGTCCGGCCACCAGGAGGTTTACATCGTGGTCGCGGGGCACGCGACGTTCACCGTCGACGGTGACGAGCTCGACGCCCCGCAGGGGGCGGTCGTGCTCGTCCACCCGGAGGGGCGCCGCTCCGCCGTCGCGGTCGACGCAGGGACGACCCTCGTCATGGTCGGGGCCAAGCCCGGCGAGGCATTCGCGCCGCGTGCGTGGGAGACGAATGCGGAAGTGATCGAGCTCTTCGGCGAGAACCGCGTCGCGGAGGCGAAGGTGCTGCTCGAGGATGCGCGCGACCGCTTCGACGACGAGAGCATCGTCTACAACCTCGCCTGCTGCGACGCCCGCCTCGGCAACCCGGACGCCGCGTTCGAGCACCTGCGGGAGGCGCTCGCCGAGCGGCCGGATCTCGTCGAGCTGGCGCGGGGCGACGACGATCTCGCCGCACTGCGCGGCGACCCGAGATTCGAGGAGCTCGTCGGGACGGCGTCCTAGGCCGCCCGGCCGAGCGCGACGCGCGCCCGTCGCCGCTCCGGTGCTGCCGCAGCCGGGCGCGACGCGGCCGCGTCGAGCTCGCGCAGCATCCGCGCGACGCGCTGGAGCTTCCTTGTCTGTCGTCTGCGCCGCAACATCGGGAGTCCCGGGTTCCCCGGTTGAACGCGTTTTCCTCCGGCCCGGGTGCGCCGGCAACCCTCCGATGGGGGTACGTGAGGCCCTCAAAGAGGGGGGTACACTGGGCCGATGGCGGTACTCGACCGGCATCAGGACCTCGTCGACGAGCTGATCGCCGAGGTCGAGGCGTACAAGCCCGACGCCGACCGGGAGCTCCTGACCCGCGCCTTCCGCTTCGCCGCCGAGGCGCACGCGGGGCAGGTGCGGCAGTCCGGCCAGGAGTTCATCTACCACCCCTGGGGCGCCGCGAAGATCCTCGCCGGCCTCCAGCTCGACGAGCCGACGCTCGCGGCCGCGCTGCTGCACGACGTCGTCGAGGACACCGCGACCGACATCGACGAGCTCCGCGGCGAGTTCGGCGACGAGATCGCGCAGCTCGTCGAGGGCGTCACGAAGCTGACCCGCGTCCGTTTCCAGAGCCGTGAGCACGCGGAGGCGGAGAACTACCGGAAGCTGATCGTCGCCATGGCGGAGGACCTGCGGGTGATCCTCATCAAGCTCGCCGACCGCCTGCACAACCTGCGCACGATCGAGTACCTCGGCAAGCAGAAGCAGCTGCAGAAGGCGCGCGAGACGCTCGAGGTGTACGCGCCGCTCGCCCATCGTCTCGGCATCCACGCCCTCAAGTGGGAGCTCGAGGACCTCGCGTTCCAGACGCTGCATCCGCGCAAGTACGAGGAGATCAAGCAGATGCTCGCCGAGCGCCGGGCCGACCGCGAGGAGCACGTCCGCGAGGCGGCGATCGTGCTGCAGAAGGAGCTCGACAAGGTCGACATCCCGGCCGAGATCTCCGGGCGCGCGAAGCACTTCTACTCGATCTACGACAAGATGGCGAAGAAGGGCCGCGAGTTCAACGAGATCTACGACCTCACGGCGATGCGCGTGATCGTCGAGCGCGGCCGCGACGAGGGGACGCGCGACTGCTACGGCGCGCTCGGCCTCATCCACTCGCTCTGGAAGCCGATGCCGGGCCGCTTCAAGGACTACATCGCGATGCCGAAGTTCAACGGCTACCGCGCCCTGCACACGACGGTGATCGGTCCGCAGGGGAGACCGCTCGAGATCCAGGTGCGCACGCGCGAGATGCACGAGACCGCCGAGTTCGGCGTCGCGGCTCACTGGCTCTACAAGCGCGGCAAGAAGGACAAGGACACCGAGTGGGTCGCCTGGGTGAAGCAGCTCATGGACGAGGGCACGACCGACGAGGCCGACCCGCGCGAGTTCATGAAGACGTTCCGCACCGACCTCTTCGACGAGGAGGTCCACGTCTTCACGCCGAAGGGCCAGGTGAAGACGCTGCCCGCGGGCGCGACACCGATCGACTTCGCCTACGCCGTGCACACCGACGTCGGCCACCGGACGGTCGGCGCGAAGGTGAACGGCCGGATCGTGCCGCTCCACTACCAGCTCCGGAACGGCGACTTCGTCGAGATCCTCACCTCGAAGCAGGGTCGCGGCCCCTCGCGCGACTGGATGGCGCTCGCGAAGAGCTCGCGTGCGCGGAACAAGATCAGGCAATGGTTCTCGCGCGAGACGCGCGAGGACGCGGAGGCGAAGGGGCGCGAGGCGCTCGACCACGCGCTCAAGGCGCAGAACCTCCCCTACGCGAAGCTGCGCGGCTCCGCGACGCTCGCCCAGGTGATCCGGGAGACCGGGTTCAAGAAGGCCGAGGACTTCTACCTCGCGCTCGGCTCGGGAAAGCTCCAGCCGGGGACGATCGTCAACAAGGTCGTCCAGCGGCTGAAGACCGAGCAGGTCGCCGAGGAGGCGCCCGTCGTCACGAAGGCGCCCCGCGAGCGCGAGGCGATCTCCGGCGCCGAGATGGGCGTCGTCGTGCAGGGAGTCAGCGACGTCCTGATCAGGCTCGCGAAGTGCTGCACCCCGGTGCCGGGCGACCCGATCGTCGGCTACATCTCGCTCGGCCGCGGGATCACGATCCACCGCGACGACTGTCCGAACGTGAAGGCGCTGCGCCGGAGCCCCGAGCGCTTCACGCCCGTCTCGTGGGACGGCGCGACCGCCGCGAAGAGCTTCCGGGTGCAGATCGCCGTCGACTCGTGGGACCGCCCGCGCCTGCTCGAAGACGTCGCCCGCACGTTCGCCGAGCACGGCGCGAACATCGTCAGCTACGGCGGCGTCGTCGAGGATCAGCTCGCGAAGAACTGGTACACGGCGGAGGTCGGCGACGTGAAGAGTCTACGGACGCTCCTGACGGCGCTACGGAACCTCGAGGCGGTCTTCGACGCCTACCGCGTGACCCCGACGTAAGTGGGCGTGCACCCGGTCGCAGCCGCCGGCTTCGCAAGCGCGGCCGACGTCTACGAGCGCGCGCGGCCGTCGTACCCCGCCGAGGCCGTCGACTGGCTCGTGGAGCGGACGTCGCTCGGGCCGGGGCGGACGGTCGCCGACGTCGGAGCCGGCACGGGGAAGCTGACGAGGCTCCTGACCCGTACGGGCGCGCGCGTGCTCGCGATCGAGCCTGTTGCGGAGATGCGGGCGAAGCTCGAGGGCGTCGAGGCGCTCGACGGGACGGCGGAGGAGCTGCCGCTCGCGGACGCGAGCGTCGACGTCGTGACGGTCGCGCAGGCGTTCCACTGGTTCGACCACGAGCGTGCGCTGCCGGAGCTCCACCGCGTGCTGCGGCCCCACGGTCGCCTCGCGCTCTTCTGGAACATGCGCGACCTCGGCGACCCGGTGCAGCGCGGGGTGGAGGAGCTCCTCGCCCCGCTGCGCGGCGCCGTCGTCTCGCAGCGGCAGGGAACGTGGCGGGCGCCGCTCGCGGCGAGCCCGCTCTTCGGCCCGCCCGAGGAGCGGCGGTTCTCGTTCGAGCAGCGGTTCACGGCCGCCGACCTCTGCGACCGCGTCGCGTCGACGTCGTTCGTCGCGGCGATGACGGCCGACGAGCGCGACGCGCTCCTCGCGCGCGTGCGGCGCCTCGTCGCCGGTGTCGGCGAGCCCTTCCCGTTCCCGTACGTGACCGAGGTGCAGCTGGTTCCGCGGCGTTAAGCCTCGAGGAGGAGGAGAGCGAGCAGCGCGGCGCGCTCGACCGTGCTCTCGATGCTCATGTGCTCGTCGGGCGCGTGGTCGCTGCCGCCCGCCGGGCCCAGCCCGTCCAGGGTCGCGGTGTACAGGCTCGTCGTGTTGGCGTCGGAGGCCCCGCCGACGAGCCCGGCATCCTCGAGCTCCAGGCCGAGCTCGCGTCCGACCCGCAGCGCCGTCGAGAGCAGCCGGCGGTTCCTCGGCGTCGGCTCCATCGGCGGCCCGATCTCGCCCTCCACGTGAACGGCGCTTCCTGCCACCACCGGGTGCAGCGACCGGATCGAACGATCCAGTCCGCGCGCCGCTGCGCGCGTCGGGACGCGGACGTCCACGGTTGCCGTCGCCTCGGGCGCGACGACGTTCGGTCGCAGGCCGCCGTCGACCGTCCCGACGTTGACGGTCACGCCACGCCGGGGATCGTTCAGCGCGAACAGCTGCTGCACGAGGTGCGAGAGCTCGAGGATCGCGCTGACCCCGTGGTCGAAGCTCGATCCGGCGTGAGAGGCGCGGCCGCGCACCGTCACGACGAAGCGGCCCGACCCCTTGCGGGCAATCTTCAGGCGTCCTTCGCCGCCCTCGCCGCCCTCGAGGACGAACGCGCGCACGGCGCCGCGCGCGAGCAGGGCGATCAGGCGCTCGGACGACGTGCTGCCGATCTCCTCGTCGGTGTTGACGACGACGACCGGCGTGACGGTGGGTGAGGATCCGAAAGCGTGCAGTGCACGCAGGGCGAACAGGAGCGCGACGAGGCCGCCCTTCATGTCGTACGTGCCGGGGCCGTAGAGCACGTCGCCCTCCAGTCGCAGCGGCATCCACTGGAGCGTGCCTCGCGGCCAGACCGTGTCCATGTGGCCGACGAGGAGCTGGTACGGCGCGCCGCGCCGCCGTTCGCGCGGCCGTGCGTAGAGGTGGTCGCCGACCTCGCCGCCGGGGACGTGCCGGACGACGAAGTCGACCCGCCGGAGCTCCCTGGCGAGGATCCCGAACGGGACCGCCTGCGTGCGACGGTCGGTCGACGGCGACTCCGCGCGCACGAGCCGCTCCAGCAGCCTGACGAGCGCCGGCTCCTGCGAGTGCAGCCACTCGAGCAGCAGGGTCGCGTCGGGTCGCGGCACGGCTACCGGCTGAACCCGTTCGGCAGGGGCAGCGAGAACGTCTCCCGCACGACCCCGAACCGGCCTGGTGCGAGGTAGACGAGCGGCGCCAACCCGTACAAGAGGTCGGCGTCGTCGACGTCCCCGCGGCGAAGCGTCCCGCTCGGAGCGGACGCGGCGACGACGCGTCCGACGACGAGGCTGTTCGCGCCGAACCCGTCGACGATCCGCTCGAGCTCGCACTCGAGGTAGAGGACGCAGTCGTCGACGAGCACGCCGTCGACCTCGATCGCGGGGAGGAGGGGCAGCGCGGCAAGCGTGGGCTTCGAGTTGTCGTCGAGCCGCGCGCCGGCCGCCATGCTCGCCTGCAGGATCCGGCCGGCGCGCGGGAAGCTGACGGTGAACTGCGGGTGCGTCTGGAGGTTTCGATACGTCGCGTGCCGCGGGCAGCAGACGAAGCAGAAGTAGTTGTCCCAACCGAGCGGCATCGCCAGGTGCTTCGTCGCGACGTCGTAGCCGTCGCCTTCCTTCGTCGCCACGAGCACGAGCGGAAAGACCATGAAGACGCGTTCCCAGATGGGTGCGGCGACCGAGATCGGGACGAGCCGGCGCTCGCCTGCTGACGACACGTGCGTCACCTCCTGCGCGGACGAATCGTCGCGCGGCTCCGCCGCCGGGCTCATCGGGGGCGATGCGGAAGGCCGCGTCGGCCGACTACCGAGCGATCCCTCGTTCGAGTGATGGAGCCGCTTCCGAACGAGGTACCTCGGTCGAGGGATGGCGCCGGCCGCGCGGCTCGCCTAGAACGCGTGCGGGGGAGAGGCGGGATGGCTGCGCCGCCCGAGCGGCCCCGCGAGGCCGGCCGGGCGGTGCGCCTCCCGAATCACGGGTCCGTGAACGGGAGCTCCGCCGTGCCCTGGGCGTCCGCGTCGACGACGTAGACGTTGCCGCTCCGCATGGGGAACGGCCGGCCGATGTACGCGTCCGAGATCAGGTCGATGATCGCGAGGGCGTCCTCGCCCTCGACCACCTCGGCGACGCGGCCGCGGAGCCACGCGCTGCGGTAGGAGTTCGCGCGGTCGGTGACCGAGAGCGCGACGCGCGGGTCGTTCGCGACATCGCGCGCCTTCGGGCTCGACGGCTGCGTGAAGAAGACGACGCGGCCGTCGTGGACGATCGTCCACACCGGCCGGCTCTGCGGCGCGCCGTCCGGTCGGAGCGTCGTCAGGTGGACGACGTGGCCGCCGCCGAAGAGCGACGCGACCAGCGGCTCGAGCGTCATCCTTCGAACGCCGCGACGCGCTCGCGGAAGGCGTCCGGGACGGGAGTCTTCTGCCGTTCGTCGAGGGCGATGCAGACGACGGTCGCCTTCGCCGTCGCCATCAGCGTGTCGCCGTCGTCGTCGATCCGGTACGCAGCGTGGTCGTAGGTGATGCTCGTCGTGCCGATGCGTTCGACGCGCACGAAGATCTCGAGCAGGTCGTCGAAGCGGGCGCCGGCGACGTACTCGACGGAGACGGCGCGCATCGCAAAGTCGACGTTGGAGCGCTCGACGCGACCGAGGTGGCGGTGGTACTCGGTCCGCGCGAGGTCGAAGTACGGCATGTAGCGCCCGTAGTAGACGACGCCCTGCGCGTCCGTCTCCGAGAAACCGACGCGCGTGTAGGCCGAGTACCGGAACGGCGGCTTGCGGTCGGTCACGTGCCCGAGCTCGATCACGCGGGGGACCGTACCTGCCGCCCCGGGGCTGTGGATCCGTCGTCACACTCTGGTTACGTCGTTTGGCGAAGGGACGGGTCGCCCCGGGGCGCGTCCCGAAGGGGGAGCGGGGTCGCTCTGCGAGCCGCCTCCGCGACGCCCTGTGGATCGTTCGTGACGCTTCCGTCACGTCGTTTGGCGAAGGGACACGGCCCGGCGGGATGGTCAGGCGCGGATGAGGGCCAGCACCTCGTCGCGCTTTCGCTCCATCAGCTCCTGCGAGCGCGCCTCGAGGTTGAGACGGAGCAGCGGCTCCGTGTTCGACGGACGGACGTTGAAGTGCCAGTCGTCCGCCTCGACGGAGAGGCCGTCGAGGTGCGAGACGCGGCCCTCCGGTCCGAACCGTTGCTCGAGCTCCGCGAGCTTCGCCGGCACGTCGGCGACCGGGGTGTTGAGCTCGCCGGTGATGAAGTAGCGCGAGCGGAACGGCTCGAGCGCCTTCGCGAGGCTCCCGTGCCTCGAGACGAGCTCGCACATGAGCAGGAACGGGACGGTGCCGGAGTCCGCCTGCGAGAAGTCGCGGAAGTAGTAATGCGCCGAGACCTCGCCGGCGAAGACCGCACCCTCCTCACGCATGCGCTGCTTGATGAACGCGTGGCCCACGCGGTTCACGAGCGGAACGCCGCCCGCAGCCCGGATCGCCTCCGGCACCGCCCACGAAGCGCGCACGTCGTAGATCACCTTCCCGCCGGGCTCGCGGGCGAGGGCCGTCTGCGCGAAGAGCGCCGTCGTGAAGTCGCCCGGCACGAACTCGCCGGTGTCGTCGACGAAGAAGCAGCGGTCGGCGTCGCCGTCGAACGCAACCCCGAAGTCGGCCCTCTCGGCCTTCGTCCGCTCGATGATGAACCGACGGTTCTCCGGCAACAGCGGGTTCGGCTCGTGGTTCGGGAACGACCCGTCGGGCTCGAAGTAGCAGCGGACGACGTCGAGCATCGGCAGCCGCTCGAGCACCGGCGGGAGCATCGCGCCGGCCATGCCGTTCGCCGCGTCGATCACCACCCGCAGCGGCCGCAGCGCGCCGACGTCGACGAACGAGAGGACGCGGTCGACGAACCGCGACCAGATGTCCTCCTCCCGGATCTCGCCGCGGGTCGCCTCCCGCCACGCGCCCGCCTCGGCCCGGTCGCGGACGTCGAGGAGGCCGGACTCGCCGCCGACGGGCAGCGCGCCGCCGCGGACGATCTTCATCCCGGTGTACTCCTTCGGGTTGTGCGAGGCCGTGACGGCGATGCCGCCGTCGAGCCCGAGCTCGCCGACCGCGAAGTAGAGCATCTCGGTGCCGACCATCCCCAGGTCGAGCACCACGGCGCCCGCGTCGGCGGCGCCCTCGCGCACGGCCCTCGCCATCGACTCGCCGGAGAGGCGCATGTCGCGTCCGACCGCGATCGCCGACGGCGAGAACTGCTCGACGTAGGCGCGCCCGATCGCGTAGGCGCCCTCCTCGTCGAGCTCGGTCGGATAGATGCCGCGGACGTCGTACGCCTTGAAGATCCTCGGGTCGAGCACCGGCGAACCATAGCCGTGAGGTTTCAGGCCTCCCGCCGGATAAGGAAGCAGGATTCCCCGAAGGAGGTCGACGTGAAGAAGGCTTTGCTCGCAACGGTCCTGATCGCCCTCGCCGCGGCCGCGCCTGCCGGCGCGAAGGGCCTGCTCGGCGCCCAGCTGTGCGGGACGGACGGGTGCGCAACGGAGCGCGACGGCACGCTGAGGGAAGGGCCGGGCGGCCCGTTCTCCGGCGCCGGCGAGATCGTCGCGCCGGCGAAGCCCGGCGCGTTCCTGCGCGGCTCCCTGCTGCTCGGCGACGGCGGGAAGGTGTTCGGCCGGATCGCGTTCTTCTACGTGCCGGGCGCCGACCTCGTCGTGCAGCCGGGGGACGGCTCCCAGACGCCCGCCTGGTGGCACCCCCAGGGACGCTTCGGCGCGATCGTCCGCTCGCTCGCCGCGCGGCTGCAGCCGTTTCCGGCGCCGAGGATCACCAGGGTGACGGTGAACGGCGAGCCGGTCGCCGACCCGCAGTCGTACCTCCGCCTCTACACGGTCGGCGACAAGGCGACGACGTACCCGAAGGACACATCGTCGGTGCAGGTCGTCTTCGAGTCGGCGCGCCAGACGCCGTGGACGGCCGGCAACGACGTCAGCGTCTACCCGGTCTCGCGCCTCCTGATCCGGGACGGCCAGCTGGTCTCGATCCCGGCGTCGGTCGCGGACCGGGTCGCGGCGCGGGCGAGCCTCGCGCCGGGCGGCGGCTTCCCGTGGCCGCTCGCTGCCGCGGCCGCGCTCGCGGTCTCGGCGCTCGCGCTCGTCGCCCGGCGCGTGCGGCCACGTGCGGCGCCGCAGCCGGTGCCCCAGGCGTAGAAGACGGTGGAGGAGGGCCTCGATGCGTACCGCACGTTCCGCCGCGAGCAGGGCGACTTCGAGGCCCTCTTCCGCGCCCACTACCCCGAGATCGTCCGCTACCTGGCGGCGAGGCTCGGCTCGCGCGACGACGCGCACGAGCTCGCCGGGGACGTGTTCGCGGAGGCATGGCGGCGCGTGCCCGGCCTCCGCTGGCGAGGCCGGCCGGTGCGTGCCTGGCTCTACCGCGTCGCGTCGAACATGGCCGCCGACGAGCTGAGACGGCGCTCGCGGCTCGCGCCGCTGCCCGAGCTGGAGGTCGCCGACGACGCGGACGCGGCGGAGGACCGGATCGCGGTCGCCCGCGCGCTCGCCGCGCTGCCGGCCGACCACCAGCTCGTCGTCCACTTGCGCCTCGTGGAGGGGCTGCCGTTCGACGAGGTGGCACGGGTGATGGGACGCAGCGTCGGCGCGTGCCAGATGCTGATGCTGCGCGCGGCCCGCGGGCTGCGCGCCTCGCTCGCCGCGGAGGGGGTGCGTGATGGCTGACCCGACGCTCGCGCGCGATCTCGCACGGGCGCTCGACGGCGAGCCCGCCGGCGCCGAGGCGAGCGAGCTCGCCGCCCTCCTGCTGGCGGCGGCGGAGCCGTCGCGGTTCGCGGTCGCCGACGCGGCCGTCGAGCGCACGCTCGCGCGCCTCCGGCGGCCGCCGCGGCCACGCCGCCGGGTCGTGCCCGCACTCGTGCCGCTCGCGACGGCGGCCGTGGCGGCGCTCGCCGCGTTCGTCTTCCTGCGCACCCCCGGCTCGCACGTGCAGGCGCGCGCCGCTCGGGCGGCCGACGCGACGTTCTTCGTGGTGGAGGACGTCCAGGCGCGCCGCCCGGGCCTCTTCCCGGCGACGAGCGTCAGCGGCTACGTCGACGGAGGCCGCGGCCGTGCGCACGTCCGGATCTTCTTGCGCTCCGCGGGCGCCGTCGCCGAGACGGTGCTGCACGAGGACGGGAGCGTCGAGCGGTGGCTCGCGAGCTCCGACACGACGACGTTCGCGCCGAGCTGCGACCTCCTGCCGGGCGGCTGCGGTGAGGTGCTCGACCCGTTCTCGTTCTACGTGCGCGCCCTCGAGAGCGGAGGCGCCCACGTCCGCCGGGCCGGCGGCCAGTACCTCCTGACGCTCGGCGGCGGCCGTGTCGAGCAGGTCGCGCACGTGGACGCGCGCACGTACCTGCCGCGTCTGATCGAGTGGCGGCAGGACGGTCGCGTCGTCGCGGTCGTGCGGCTGACCTCGCTCGAGCGGCAGCACGGCGGCCTGTCCCCGGACGCGTGGACGATGTCCGATCACGGAGGCGCCCGCGTGGTGCAGCTGACGGCGGCCGGACGGCCGGTGCGGGTCCTCGGTGCCCGACCCGCCGCGCGCTCGGCGGTCCGGCGCTGGCTCGGCCCGTCGTTCGGCGGCGCCGCCGCCCGGGTCGAGCGCGTCGCGCTCACGGGCGGGAGTGCAGTCAGGATCGCCTACGGCGAGGACGTCGTCGTCTGGAACTACGGGCGCGTCGTGCCGCCCCCGGTGCTGCAGGCGCGGAGCCTGCCCGCGAAGGTCTTCACGGCGCCGGGCGGCGCCGTGGTGCACGCGTATTTCGGCCGTGCAGGGACCCAGGTCGCCGTCGTCGCATTCGCCGACGGGAACGCCGCCGTGGTCAGCAGGACGGGCGCGAACGACCTCGTCCTGCGCGCGGCGCAGCTTCTCAGGCGCCCAGGATCGCCCTGATCGCGTCCGTGGAGGCGGCGTCGGGCGATTCCGAGATCACGGTCGCCGGCCGCTCGAAGCGCGCGAGCGCGTCGCGAAGGGGCTCCGCGCGCAGCGTTCCCTGACCGTACGGGAGGTGCTTCGTCTCGTTCCGGTTTGCGTACTGGATGTCGGAGAAGTGGATGTGGAAGGGGGCGCCCGGCTCGATGACGGCATCGGCGCGCTCCAGGGCGGACGCGAACGCGTCGACGTCGGTGAACGCGCCGTCCGACGTCGCGTGCATGTGCGCGAAGTCGAGCACCGGGCGCACCCAGCCGAGCCTGCCGGCGATCTCGCAGACGTCGTCGAGCGATCCGAGCTCGCGCACACGGCCCATGACCTCGATCCCGAACGGGACGGCGCGGTCCTTGCCCTCCATGCGCTCCCTGAGCTCGCCGAGCTGCTCGACGACCGCGTCGATCGCGTCGTCTCGCGTGCGGCCGAGCAGGAAGCCGGGATGGAAGACGACGATCCCGGCGCCCGCGGCCTTCGCGATTCCGGCCGAGTGGTCGAGCATTCCGAACGCCATGTTCAGCTTCTTCCCGCGCTCGGCGTGACCCAAGAAGCCCGCGATGGGTGCGTGCAGCGAGAGGGCGACGTCGGCCGCCGCGGCCAGCCTGCCGAGCTCCTCGGCCGCTGCGTAGTCGTTCCAGAAGCGTCCCGACGGCGGGATCTCGCACGCGGAGAGGCCGCGCGCGACGAGCGCGCCGATCACGTCGGCCGGCGAATCGGCCGCCCGCTCGACCGCGGGCCCGTAGTGAAGCTGACGAGGCATTCGACAACAGAAGGTGCGTTACGAACCGACCCGCTGAGGGTATCCGCGAAAGGTGGCGGAGAGAGGGCGTCCGCTGTTCTCGATCGGCGCCGTTGCGAGGATGGTCGATCTCGCCCCGGCGACGATCCGCACGTGGGAGACCCGGTACGGGCTCGTCGCGCCCGTGCGCTCCGAGGGCGGCCAGCGGCTCTACTCGCGCATCCAGGTCGACCAGCTCCGGTTCCTGAAGGCCGAGGTCGAACAGGGGCGCCGGCCGGGCGAGGCGCACAGGCTCCTCTCCGAGCGGCTCGCCGCGGGCAACGGGTTCTCGGGGACGCGGATGCGCGTGCTGCTCGCCGGGAGCGGCCTCGACGCGGCGCGCGTCCTGAAGGAGCTGCTCGGGGACGGCGTCGACGTCGCCTCCTCGGGCGTCGTCGTGGTCGACCCAGGCGACAGCGACCTGGATCTGCTCGCGGCACGGCTCCAGCAGGCCGGTGCGAAGGTCACGCTCTACGAGCCGAAGTAGTCCGTCCGACCGCGTTTCTACCCTGAGGGCGCAATGTCGTCGCCTTCACGTATCGACCTGCTCGAGCTCGACATCGACCTCCGCCTCGCCGACCTGTGGCGCGAGGCCGCGGGCGTCACCGAGTGGTCGCTGGACGTCGTCGCCGCGTTCATGCGGGCGGCGTACGGCAAGGGCTACTGCGACGCGCTCACCGAGGACCTGCCGGGATCGCTTTGTGCGGATCACGGCTATCGGGTGCCGGCGCGCAAGCAGCAGCAGCACGCGAACGCGGACGCCTAATCTCGCTACGCTTCGGGCGTGCCCACGCGCAGCCCCGCGCGGCTCGTCGTCGCGCTCGCCGTGGCGGCCGTCCTGGCCGTCTTCCTGCTCTACACCGCCGTCGCAGGGCACTCGACGCCGACCCTGACCCCGAGCGAGCTGCACGGGAAGACGGGGCAGCTCTCGATCGTCGGGACGGTCGTCGGCCCGGTGCGGGGCGACGCGCACGCACAGGCCGGGCTGCGGTTCGGTCTCCGGAACATCTACGGCAAGAGCCCCGTGATCGCCGTCGTCTACCACGGCGACAACCCGCCGCCGCTCTTCAAGCCGGGCCGCAGCGTCGTCGTCACCGGGCGGTACGGCGCGGGCCGGCTCGCGGGCACGGACATCGTCACGAAGTGCCCGTCGAAGTACACCCAGAAGCCAGCTAGCTGATGGCCGATCTTGGCCGCGCGGCACTCGTCGTCAGCCTCGGCCTGTCGGTGTACGCGCTCGTCGCAGGCGGCGTCGCGGCGCGCGGCAACCGGCGCCGCCTGGCGACCTCCGCGCGCAACGCGCTCTTCTGCAGCTTCGCCTCGACGCTGGTTGCCGCCGGCGTGCTGGCGGCCGCGCTCGTCCGCCACGACTTCTCGTTCACCTACGTCGCGGCGCATACGAACCGCACGCTCTCGACGCCGTACGCGCTCAGCGCGTTCTGGGGCGGGCAGGAGGGGTCGCTGCTCCTCTGGCTGCTCGTCCTCACCGGCTTCGGCGCGCTCGCCGTCGCCCTGAACCGGCGGCTGCTCCGCGATCTCACCGCCTGGGTCGTTCCGGTGCTCGGCGGGATCGGCACGTTCTTCGCGTTCGTGCTCGTCGCCGTCGCGAGCCCCTTCGACACCCAGACGGCCCCGCTCGACGGCGCCGGCCTGACGCCGAGCCTGCAGAACCCGTACATGGTCGCCCACCCGCCGATGCTCTACCTCGGGTACGTCGGCCTGGCGATCCCGTTCGCGTTCGCCGCCGGCGCGCTGCTCTCCGGGAACACGGACGAGCGGTGGATCGTCGCGACACGCCGCTGGACGCTCGCGGCATGGACGTTCCTCGGCTTCGGGCAGCTGCTCGGCGCGCACTGGGCGTACGTCGAGGTGGGGTGGGGCGGCTACTACGCATGGGACCCGGTCGAGAACGCGGCCCTGATGCCGTGGCTCGCCGCGACGGCGTTCCTGCACTCGGTGATGATCCAGGAGCGGAAGGGGATGCTGAAGGTCTGGAACATGGTGCTCGTCGCCCTGGCGTTCGAGCTGTCCGTCTTCGGCACGTTCCTGACCCGCTCCGGCGTCGTCAACTCGATCCACTCGTTCGCGAAGAGCCCGATCGGGGGCTGGTTCCTCGCGTTCGTCGTGATCTCGTCGCTCTTCTCGCTCGCGCTCATCATGCGGCGTCTGCCGCTCCTCAAGGCGCGCACCAAGCTCGAGTCGCCGCTGTCGCGCGAGGCGGCGTTCCTCTACAACAACCTGCTGCTCGTCGCGCTCTGCCTGACCGTTCTCTGGGGCGTGCTCTTCCCGATCGTGACGCAGCTCGTGAAGGGCGAGACGCGCACGATCGGGCGCCCGTACTACGACTTCTTCCTCCGCGCCTTCGGGCTGCCGCTTCTCCTGCTGATGGGGATCGGTCCGCTGATCGCGTGGCGTCGCACGAGCGTGCGCACGCTGCTCCGGACGCTCAGGTGGCCGCTCGCGTTCACCGTTGGGTGCGGGATCGCGCTCGCCGCCTTCGGGGCGGGATCGTCGAAGCCCGGCCTGATCGCGTACACGTTCTCCGCGTTCGTGCTCGCGACGATCGCCCTCGAGCTCGTGCGGGGGACCCGGGCGACCGGCTCGCTCCTTGTGCTCGTCGCGCGCAACCGGCGCCGCTACGGCGGCTACGTCGTGCACGCGGCGGTCGTCCTGCTCGCGATCGGGATCGCCGGCTCGAGCGCGTACGGCTCGTCGACCGAGAAGCGGCTGACGCCGGGGCAGAGCATGTCCCTCGCCGGCTACACGCTCACGCTCCGTGACGTGACGCGCGAGACGAAGCCGAACGTCCGCGAGGAGCGGGCGGTGCTCGACGTGAAGGGCGGCTTCGACGGGACGATCAGCTCCGGCGACAACCAGTACGTCAACCCGCCCGAGCCGTCGCGCGAGGTGGGGATCCACACGAACTGGCTGAAGGCCGAGGACGTGTACGTGATCGCCGACGACATCCGCGGCAACGCCGTCTACGTGAAGCTGCTCGTGAAGCCGCTCGTCAACCTGATCTGGATCGCCGGCATCGTCTTCCTGTTCGGCTCGGCGGTCGCGCTGTGGCCGGACGCGCGCGAGCAGCGGCGCCTCGTCACGCGGCTCGCTCCCGCACGGGCGTGAGCATCGCGCTCGGAATCGTCCTGGCGGTTGCCGTCGTGCTGGTCGTGGCGCTGCCGTTCCTGCGCGAGCCGGCGGCCGCCGACGACCGGCTCGACGCACCCGCGCCGGAGGAGGAGCGGCTGCTCGCGCTCGTCGAGGAGCGCGACCGCGCGCTCGCCGCGCTCAAGGAGCTGGAGTTCGACCACCGCACCGGCAAGGTCGGGGAGGAGGACTACCGCTCCCTGGTCGCGCCGCTCCGGCAGGACGCCGCGCGCGCCCTGCGGGCGCTCCGGCGCGAACCGCGCTACGGTGCCGCGATGACCGGACTGGAACCACCCGACCTGCCGTCCGAGCCCGCCCCGCCGCCCGACGAGGGGACGCCGCCGGTGCCCGAGCCGGTTCCGGAGCCGTACCCGCCGCCCGACGAGGCGACGATCCCGACCGTGCCGCAGGAGTAACGGCCGCACGCGGCGAATCCTCCACCAATGCGGTGGCTCGTCCTCGCATCGCTCGCGCTGCTCGTCGTCGCAACGCCCGCGTTCGGGGACGACGTCACGAAGAAGCACCAGGTCGACTCGAAGATCTCGAGCCTGCAGGGCCGCCTCGCCGCGCAGAAGCAGCGGGAGCGCGCGCTCCGCGGCGAGGTCGCCGGGTACACGGCGCGGATCCGCGCGCTCGAGGCGCGCGTCGGCGACGTCTCGCTTCGCCTGCAGACGCTCGAGGCCGACCTCTCGCTGCACGAGAAACGGCTCGGTGCACTGAACGAGCTCTACGCGCTCCAGACCGAGCGGTTCGTCTTCCTGAGGGCGCAGTACCGTCGGTCCGTCGCCGTGCTGGAGCAGCGGCTCGTCGACATCTACGAGTCGGACCCGGCGTCGACGATCGACGTCTTCCTCGGGGCGCGCAACATCCAGGACGCGATCGACGAGGTGCAGTACTTGAACGAGATCGGCGATCAGGACCGGCGCGTCGCCGCCGAGGTCGCCGCCGCGAAGCAGCAGGTGACGGTGCAGCGCGCGAGGACGCAGCGCGTCCGCTCGACGGTGCGGGGAGAGACGGCGGTCATCTCCGCGCGGACGGCGCAGACGCGGGACGTCCGCGACGAGCTCGTCGGCGCGCGCAACGACCTCGCCTCCACGAAGCAGCAGAAGCTCGTCGACCTCTCGCAGCTGACGGCGTCCGAGCGCGCAGACGCGGAGGAGATCGACGCGCTCCAGCAGGTGAGCGCGCAGATCGCCGCGCGCATCCGCGCCGCGCAGGCGCGGCACTCTTCGGGCGCTCCCGACGCCACGCCGTCGTCGGCCGGCCTCATCTGGCCCGTCAGCGGCCCGATCACGAGCCCCTTCGGCTGGCGGTGGGGCCGGATGCACGAGGGGATCGACATCGGCGTCGGCTACGGCACCCCGATCCACGCCGCGGCGGCGGGCACCGTCATCTACTGCGGCTGGGAGTCGGGGTACGGCAACTTCGTCGTGATCGACCACGGAGGCAACCTCGCGACCGCCTACGGCCACCAGAGCTCGATCGCGGTCTCGTGCGGGCAGCAGGTCTCGCAGGGGCAGGTGATCGGCTACGTCGGCTGCACGGGCCACTGCTTCGGCCCGCACCTGCACTTCGAGGTGCGGATCAACGGCAACGCCGTCGATCCCCTCGGCTACTTGTAACGAGGGGGCACCTTTCGGTTCCCCCTCGTTGGCTCCCCCCTCCGACACGTGGCTGCTGTGGGTGTGCGAGCACGGGCAAAGCCCGCACTCGCGCCAGGCCGCTGTGCAGTTGCGCGGCCCCGTAACTGCGTTTGCATTCGACGGCGGGCACCGGCTTTGCCGGTGTCCGCTCGCGGCGAGTCGCCACGTGTCGGAGAGGGGGCTCGTGGGGGAGAACCGAAGGTGCTCCCCCACGGTCTACCATCTGTACCAGCGTGCCCCTTCGGCGCCGCGGATGAAGAAGCCGATCAGCCACAGGATCGCGAGGATGATCGCGACCCAGATCAGGAACTTCACCACCGCGAAGCCGAGCACGAAGAGCGCGATCACGATCAGGAGGACGAGCAGCAGTACGGGCACGAATGCTCCTTGGTTCGGTTCGTTTGCCGAACGTTTCTCCCCATTCGATCCTCTCCGTAACCGGTGCGCCGCCCCGTCCGTTTACTACTTGCAAACCGCACGGTCGTCTCCCGACGAAGGCGGGCGCCTCCCCCCGGGGGCGCCCGCCGCCTTTCGGCTCAGGCGATCCCGGCCGTCTGCAGCAGCAGGAAGACGTTGAGGCAGACGATCACGGTCGCGATCACGACGGCGGCGAGCGTCGTCACACGCCGGTTGACGAGCGCTCCCATCACGTCGCGTCGCGCGGTGAAGAGGACGAGCGGGATGAGTGCGAAGGGGATCCCGAACGACAGCACGACCTGCGAGATGACGAGCGTGCGGGACGGGTCGACCCCGATCGCGATCACCACGAACGCGGGCGTCATCGTCACGAGCCGGCGCACCGCGAGCGGGATCTGCCGCCGGATGAATCCCTGCATCACGACCTGACCGGAGAGCGTCCCCACCGCGGAGCTCGAGAGGCCCGAGGCCAGGAGCGCGAGCGCGAAGAGCTCGCTCGACGCGCTGCCGAGGATCGGCTCGAGCGTCCGGTGCGCCGTCTCGAGCGAGTTGACGTGCAGGAGGCCGCTCTCGAAGAACGTCGAGGCCGCCATCACGAGCATCGCCACGTTGATCAGCCCCGCGATCGACATCGCGATCACGACGTCGACGCGCGTGTAGCGCAGCAGCGTCTGCGCGTCCTCGTCGGTCTCGGGGACGAGCCGGTCCTGCGTGAGCGCCGAATGCAGGTAGATCACGTGCGGCATCACCGTCGCGCCGAGGATCCCGACGGCGAGCAGGACCGCCTCGCTGCCGCCGAACTGCGGCACGACGGCGTGCTGCGCGACGGCTCCCCAGTCCGGGCTCGCGAACGTCAGCTCGGCGATGTAGCAGATGCCGATCACGCCGACGAGCACCGCGATCACCGCCTCGAGCGGGCGGAACCCGAACCGCTGCAGGCCGAGGATCGCGAACGCCGCGACGCCCGTGAGGACGGCGGAGGGGAAGAGGCCGAAGCCGAAGAGCAGGTGGAAGCCGAGCGCGGCGCCGAGGAACTCTGCGAGGTCGGTCGCCATCGCGATCGCCTCCGCCTGGAGCCAGAGCAGGACGACGACGCGGCGCGGGAGCTGCTCGCGGCACACCTCGGGCAGGTTCCGGCCGGTCGCGATGCCGAGCTTCGCCGACAGCGTCTGGATCAGCATCGCGAGCAGGTTCGCGGCGACGATCACCCACACGAGCCGGTAGCCGAACTGCGACCCGCCGGCGATGTTCGTCGCGAAGTTGCCGGGGTCGATGTAGGCGACGCAGGCGATGAAGGCCGGCCCGAGGAACGGCAGGATCCGGAAGCGCGTGCGGTGGAGGGCCTCGTCGACGGTGCGCAGGCCCTCGGGCAGAACGTCCCGGGTGGCGATCACCCGAGGAATTTTAGCCGGACCTAACTCTCTAGCGGACCAGACGCAGGTCCGGGAGGTTCCGGTACCGCTCGCCGAGCTCGAAGCCGTACCCGACGAAGAACTCGTCCGGGATCGTGAAGCCGACGTACCGGACGGGCAGGTCGTCGACGAGCCGCCGGTAGGGGCGGTCGAACAGCGTGGCGATGTGGAGGGAGGCGGGGCTGCGCAGCGCGAGCGACCGGACGAGGTAGTGCATCGTCAGGCCGGTGTCGATGACGGCGTCGGCGAGCACGACGTGGCGGCCCTCGATCTCCGTGTCGAGGTCCTTCAGGAACCGGATGCGGCCGTCGCCGTCGGCGTAGCCGGCGAGCTCGACGAAGTCGAGATGGTGGAGCAGCTGCGCGCTCCGGGAGAGGTCGCAGACGAACGGGATACACGACTTCAGCGAGCCGACCAGCAGGGGCTCGCGGCCGGCGTAGTCGCGCTCGAGCTCGGCGCCGATCTCCCGGACGCGCCCCCGGATCTCGTCTCCGTCGAGGAAGACCTCGCCGATGCGCTCGTCGACGTGCCTCAGGATGCTCAGGATGCCTTCTTGAGGCCGTACCGTGCCGCGAGCCGTTCGAAGTCGCGCTCGTAGAAGAGCTTGATCCGGACCTCCGGGTAGAGCTGCCGCAGCTTCCGGAGCTTGCGGTTCTTGCGGGTGACGAGCGACTGCTTCATCACCGTCACCTCGAGGTAGAGATCCTGGTCCGGGAGGTAGAAGTCGGGCGCGAACGCCTCGGTCACCCGGCCATCCTCGTCGCGCTCGAGAACGAACGTCGTCGGCTCGTAGAGCCAGGGGATGCCGTAGAAATCGAGGATCTTCGCGTACTCGAGCTCCGCGGGGTTGGCGAAGCGCGGCGGCTCCGAGCCGCAATATGCCTGGAAATCAGGCGTTTCCGGCACCACTGCAGCCAGGGTAGCTGACGCGTCGGATGACGACTTACACTCCGCCTCGTGCCGGTGACGATTGCCCATCTGTCCGATCTCCATTGCGGCGACCCGCATTTCGTGCCGGATCTGATGGAAAGGGCGATTGCCGAGATCAACGACCTGAAACCGGACATCGTCGTGTGCTCGGGCGACCTGACGACCTTCGGGTTCAAGGAGGAGTACGCGCTCGCCCGCCGCTACCTCGACCGCGTGGAGTGCGAGGCGCTCGTCGTCGTCCCCGGCAACCACGACTCGCGGAACGTCGGCTACGTCCACTTCGAGGAGCTGATCGGCCCACGGAGCTCGGTCGTCCGCCGGGCGGGCGCGACCGTCGTGGCGGTCGACTCGACCGAGCCCGACCTCGATCACGGCCAGATCGGGCGCGGCCGCTACGGCTGGATCGAGGAGCAGTTCGCGGCCGAGCCCTCCGACCTGCGGGTGTTCGTGCTCCACCACCACCTCCTGCCCGTGCCCGGCACCGGGCGCGAGCGGAACGTCGTCTACGACGCGGGCGATGCGATCGAGTGCCTGCAGCGCGCCGAGGTGCATCTCGTGCTGTCGGGCCACAAGCACGTGCCCTACGCGTGGAAGCTCGAGCGCCTGTTCGTCGTCAACACCGGCACGGTGTCGACGCTGCGCCTCCGCGGCAACACCCGGCCCTGTTACAACGTCGTCGAGGTCGAGGGCACGCACGTCACGGTGTGGCGGCGCTACCCGTTCCACGGCCAGGAGCGGATCATCCAGTTCGACCTCCGGACGGGCGAGTACGAGAAGTACACGGGCCGGATCGAGCGCGAGGTGACGGCGCGCCGCTCGTGAAGGCTGTCGCGTTGATCGACGGGGAGCACTACGCGCCGGTCGTGCGCGACGCGCTCGCGGCGCTGCCGTACGAGTGGGTCGGCGCGATCCTCGTCGGCGGCACGGAGAAGCTGCGCGGCGGAGACGACTACGGCGTTCCGCTCGTCGACGGCTTCGGCGCTGCGGAGGCGGTCGTCGACCTCTCGGACGAGCCGGTGCTCGGCCCGCGCGAGCGGATGCTCTGGGCCTCGCGCGCCCTCGCCGCCGGACTGCCGTACATCGGCGCGGACTTCCGCTTCGACCCGCCGCGTTTCGAGCCGTTCGCGCTCCCGTCGATCGCCGTGATCGGCACCGGCAAACGTGTGGGGAAGACCGCCGTCGCCGCCCACCTCGCACGCCTGCTCGCCCGCGACCGCTCCGTCGTGTGCGTCGCCATGGGCCGCGGCGGGCCGGCCGAGCCGGAGCTCGTCGAGACGCCGCCGGACGTCGCCACCCTGCTCGCGCTCTCCCGCGCAGGCCGCCACGCGGCCTCCGACCACCTCGAGATCGCCGCGCTCGCCGGGGTGCCGACGGTCGGCTGCCGGCGGGCCGGGGGCGGCCTCGCCGGAGCCGTCTTCCGCTCCAACGTCGCGGCGGGCGCGGCGCTCGCCGCCACGCTGGCGCCGGAGGTGGTGGTCTTCGACGGGAGCGGCGCCGCGATCCCGCCGGTCGAGGTGGACCGCCGCGTCCTCGTCGTCGGCCGGCAGGAGGGCGACCCGTACCTGACGACCTACCGCCGCCTGATCTCCGACGTCGTGCTGGAGGAGTTCGAGCTGCGGCTCCGGCCGCTCGAGCCGCTCGAGGGACGCGTCGCGGTGTTCACGGCCGGCGGCGCCGACGTCTCGCACCTCGAGGCGGACGTCGTGCACGTCTCGACGAGCCTCGCCGACCGGGCGGCGCTGCGGCGCGATCTCGTCGATGCCGACACGTACCTCGTCGAGCTGAAGGCGGCGGCGATCGACGTCGTCGCCGAGCACGCGGACGCGCGCGGGATCCGCGTCGTGCTCGCTGCGAACGACGTGATCGCGCCCGGCCTCGACGAGGCGCTGCTCGCCCTCGTTCCGGTGGCGGCATGAGCCGCAGGCGCCAGCGTTGCGTGCGCCGGGAGCGGCTCTAGTGCAGCAACGGCGGCACGGCGAGCCGCTCCCGCTCGGCGGGTCGGGGCTGCCGTACTCGAAGGGGCTGATGGCGCGCGCGCTGATCGCCGCGGGCGTGCCCGCGGACGAGGCCTACGTGCTCGCGCGCCGCGTCGAGCTCGACCTCGCCGAGCAGGGATCCGCCGCGATGGAGGTGGAACGCTTCGAGGTGCTCGCGCGCGAGGTGCTCGGCGACGAGGACGGGGTCGGCGCCGTGACGCGGCTGCGGCGGCTCGCCGACCTGCAGGCGCTCGAGGTGCCGCTGATCGTCCTGATCGGGGGCGGCACCGGCACCGGCAAGTCCACGGTCGCCGCTGAGGTGGGGCACAGGCTCGGCATCACGCGCGTCGCGTCGACGGACTTCATCCGTCAGACGATGCGGGCGTTCTTCTCGCCGGAGTTCATGCCGACGATCCACTACTCGAGCTTCGAGGCAGGTGCCGCGGTCGATCCCGACGTCACCGGCGACCCGACGGTGGTGGGGTTCGTCGAGCAGTCGCGCCACGTCTGCGTCGGCGTCGAGGCGGCGATGCGCCGCGCGCTCACGGAGGGCTGGTCGATGGTGCTGGAAGGCGTCCACCTCGTGCCCGGGATGGTCCCGGAGGACCTCGAGGGGGCGCTCGTCGTGCACGTTGTGCTGGAGCTCGCCGACGAGGACGTCCACCGCATCCACTTCCACGTCCGCGACGCCGTCACCGGAGGGACGCGCGCGATGGACAAGTACCTCGACCGGCTCGACGACATCCGGCGCGTCCAGGCGTACGTCGTCGGCCGCGCTCGTCGCGAGGGCGTGCGCGTGATCGAGAATGCGAACGTGGGCAGGACGATCGACCAGGTGATCGAGCTCGTGATGCAGGCGGCGGAGCGCCTCCGGTCGGCGGCGTGACGGGCAGCGACCACGAGGGACGTGTGCCGTGCCAGTGCGAGACGTTCGCGCGCGTGACCGAGCGGTCCGCCCTCGCGGGCGCCCGCTGGCTCGGACGGGCGGACATGGAGGCGGCCGAGGAGGCGGCGTTCTCGGGTGCGCGCGTGGCGCTCGAGCAGATGCCGATCAGCGGGCACGTCGTGATCGGCGGCCCCGAGGACGGCGAGCAACTCGCGGCGGGCTCGTTCGTCGGCGCGGGCGGCGAGGAATTCGACCTCGCGCTGGACCCGCTCGAGGGACGGTCGGTCGTCGCGCGCGGCGGCACGAACGCCATCTCGATGATCGCCGCCGCGCCGCGTGGATCGATCCCGTCGCTGCCCGACATGTACATGCGCAAGATGGCCGTCGGGCCGCGCGCGCGGGGGCGGATCGAGCTGGCGAAGCCCGTCGGCGAGAACATCCGCTCGATCGCGGACGCGTTCGGCCGGATGGTCAACGACATCACGGCGATCGTCCTCGACCGGCCGCGCCACCACGACCTGATCGAGGAGATCCGCGCGGCAGGCGCGCGCATCAAGCTGATCCAGGACGGCGACGTGATCGCCTCGATCAGCGCCTCCGTCCGCGGCACGAACGACCACCTGGCGATCGGCATCGGCGGCACGCGCCAGGCCGTGCTGGCGGCGGCGGCGCTCCGCTGCCTCGGCGGCGAGCTGCAGGCGCAGCTCTGGCCGACGCGCAGGGCCGAGATCGAGCTCGCCCAGGCGCACGGCGTCGACGACATCGAGCGCATCTTCACGACCGAAGACCTCGCGCCCCAGGAAGTGATCGTCGTCGCGACCGGCGTCTCGAACGGCGACCTGCTGCGCGGGGTCCGCTTCCTCGCCGACTCGGCACGAACCCACACGCTCGTCATGTGCACGCGCTGCAACTGGGTTCGCTTCGTCGACGGCATCCACTTCTTCGCCCGCGACCGGCGCGAGGAAGTCCGCCTGAGCTAACGTCCCGCCATGCCCAGTACCGAAGAAGTCGTCGAGGCCCTGCGCCAGGTCGAGGACCCGGAGCTCGGGATGGACATCGTCGAGCTCGGGCTCTTCTACGACGCCGAGATCGAGGGCGACGACGTCAAGGTGACGTACACCCTCACGTCGATGGGGTGCCCGGCGGGCGCGATGATCCAGGAGGACATCGAGCGCGTCCTGCACGAGATCCCGGGCATCGGTGCGGTGACGAGCGAGTTGACGTTCGACCCGCCCTGGACGCCCGAGCGCATGTCCGACGACGCGAAGTTCATCCTCGGCTTCGGGTAGCCCGGCGGAAAGAAGAAGGGCCGCGTACCCCCCGAGGAGACGACGCGGCCCAAACCCTGAACCCCCGGGTGCCGCGAGCAGCGTAGCGGTTCGTGCCGGAAGACACAAGGGGGCGGGTGCGGCGGGCTCTCCGGACGCGCCGCAGTCGTGACGCCGTGAGTGGCGCCGCACCCGCGTCCATGCCCTCCATCGGCGCGCGCAGGCCGCCGCTTGAGCGGTGGGTAGGTTTTCCGGCGGGCGTGTCATTGACGCCCCGCAGGTGCGATAGTCGGTGGTCGCGGCGCGTGCGGCGCCCGGGACTGGCGGCAAGTCCCCGTTCCGCCCGCGCGCCGCCTTCTCACCCCGCGCCGTTTCGGTGAGTCCAATCACCCGATCAGGCGAGAGACAGCGCGCGGCGCGGCCGCGAGCATGCGTGCGACAACCTGCGGAAAGGATGGCTCGGCATGCGGCTGCCGATTCTGAACGACCTCGAGCTGGGCGACGCGCTGGCGGAGATTCGAACCCGTGCCCGGGTGGAGTATCGCGTGCTGTACGTCGCGCGGCCGATGGCCGGCCAGCCCCACGACGACGTCGCGACCGACCTGAACAGGGCGGCCGTCGACGGCTGGCGTCTTGCCGGCACGCTCACGAACGACGGAGGCCGGACGACCGGTCTCGTCCTCGAGCGCGAGGTCTAGCCCGGGATCGTGAGCACGATCTTCCCGAGCTGCTCGCCCGCCTCCAGGCGCCGGTGCGCCTCCGCCGCCTGCGCGAGCGGGAACACCCGGTCGACCACCGGCCGCGCCTTCCCGGCCGCGATCAGGTCGTAGGCGCCCCGGAAGTCGTCGGGCGTCCCCATCGTCGAGCCGAGGATCGACAGCTGCTTCCACCACACTCGGTGGAGCGCAGCGGGCGGGTTCGGACCCGTCGTCGCGCCGCACACGACGACGCGACCCTCCGGCCGCGCCGCGTCGAGCGTACGCCGCCACGTCGCCTCCCCGACGTCGTCGACGACGACGTGCGCACCGCCGCCGGTGACGTCCTTCACCGCCGCGACCACGTCCTCGGTCTCGTGGTTGACGACCGCATCCGCGCCCAGCTCCTTCGCGCGCGCGAGCTTCACGTCGCTCGAGGAGGTGACGACCACCTGCGCGCCGAGCGCCTTCGCGATCGAGAGCGCGGCCGTCGCGACCCCGCCGCCGATCCCCCACACGAGCACCCACTCGCCCTCCTGGAGGCGGGCGCGCGGGACGAGCATCCGGTAGGCGGTCTCGAAGACGAGCGGGAACGCCGCCGCCTCCTCGAACGAGAGGTTGTCCGGGATCGGATGCACGGACTCCTGCGGCACCGCGATCAGCTGGGCGTGCGTTCCGTCCATGGTCTCGCCGATGATGTGCGTCCGCCCGTCACGCTCGATCCCGGGGTTGATGACGACGCGCTCGCCGCTCCCGGCGAGCACACCGGCGCCGTCCGCGCCGAGGATGCGCGGCTTCGGCACGGAGGGGAGGCCCTTCCTGATCCAGACGTCGAGGTGGTTGAGGGAGGCGGCCCGCAGCTCGACGAGCACCTCGCCCTCGCCCGGCTCGGGATCCGGCACGTCCTCGTAGCGGAGCACCTCCGGCCCGCCGTCCTCGTGAATCCTGATCGCCTTCACGCGGCACAATCCTCGCATGACCTCCGAGGACGTCCGGCGGTTGGGGGAGACCCTTGGCTTCGCTGCCCTGGGCGTCGCCCGCGCCGAGGCGTACGAGGGCACCGAGCGGCACATCGTCGAGCGGCGCCGGCGCGGCCTCTTCGGCCGGATGCGGTTCACGATGGCGCAGCCGGAACGCTCCTGCCACCCGGAGACGCTCCTCGCCGGCGCGCGCAGCGTCGTCTCCGCCGCGGTCTGCTACTGGGAGCCGGAGGCGCCGCTTCGGCCGGGCGAGGGCCGCCTCGCCCGCTACACGTGGCGCGACGCGTACGCGGAGCTGCGTGAGAAGCTCGACGTGCTCGGCCGGCGGCTCGGCGGCTCCTACCGCGTCCTCGTCGACGCGAACCAGCACGTCGACCGGGAGGCGGCCGCGCGCAGCGGCGTCGGCTTCTACGGCAAGAACACGATGCTGATCACGCGCCGCCACGGCTCCTGGGTGGTGCTCGGGACGCTCGTCACCGACGTCGAGCTCGAGCCGACACCGCCGCTTCCGACCGACTGCGGCGACTGCCGGCTCTGCATCGACGCCTGCCCGACCGGCGCCCTCGACGAGCCCGGCACCCTCGACGCGACGCGGTGCCTCTCGTACTGGACGCAGGTCGGCGACCCGGTTCCCGAGCGTTACCGCAGCGACCTCGGCGCACAGGTCTACGGCTGCGACATCTGCCAGGACGTCTGCCCTTGGAACCGCGGCGTCGAGAAGCGCCGCGCCGGACGCGACGTGTCGGGTGCGGGGCACGTCGACCTCGTCGAGTGGCTCGAGGAGGACGGGCGCGGCCTCGTCGAGCGGTTCGACCGCCTGTACGTCCCCCGCAAGGACCCGCGCTTCCTGCGGCGGAACGCGCTCGTCGCGCTCGGGAACGTCGGCGGGCCGGAGCACGCGCCGCTGCTCGAGCGCTACGCCGACTCCGAGGACGAGCTGCTCGCCGAGCACGCACGCTGGGCCCTCGACCGGGTCGCGGCCAGGGCATGACGTCGCGCGAACGCGGCCTCGAGTGGTGGATCTGCGTGGTCCGCCTGCTCGCCGTCCCGTTCGGCGCGCTGCAGATCGCGACGACCCAACACTACCCGGGCGGGCTCGAGGCGCTCGCGTGGGCGCTGCTCGGGCTGCTTCTCGTCGGCGCCGCGACGCTGTACCTCGTCCTCGACGACGGAGTCAGCCTGCGCTACCGGGGGGCCGCGCTCGCGTTCGACTTCGCGATCGTCAGCGCCTTCGTCGTGCTCTACGCCTTCGAGCAGGGGACGCCGACCCGCCAGCTCCTGTTCCTGCCGGTCGTCCTGGGCGCAGCGCGGTTCGGGCTCGTCGGCGGCCTCGCGATCGCACTGGCCTCCGTCGTGCCGTCGGTCTGGTTCGAGCTCAGGCGAGCCGACTACCTGGACGCGTCGTTCCGCTGGGACTTCGTCACGTTCCAGGTGGGCGCCGAGATCCTGATGGCGCTGATCGTCGGGTGGCTGTACGTGCGTCTCGTGCAGCGGGCGCGCGAGGCGGAGTCGTTTCGCGACGAGCTCGGCCGCCGCGCAGACCTCCTCGACGCGGCCAACCGCTGCGCGCGCGCCCTCAGCTCCTCGCTCGACCTCGACGAGGCCTTCGGCTCGTTCATCCGCGAGCTCCGGGGGCTCGTGCCGTTCGACCGCGTCGGGATCCTCCTCGTCGACGGGGGAACGGCGCAGGTGATCGCCAACGCCGGCGCCCACGTGGACGACATCTTCCCGACGGGCTCGCGGATGGACCTGCCGGGCACGCTGATCGGGGAGATCGTCGAGAGCGGCCAGCCGGCCTATCGCGAGGACATGGCCGACAGGCGGTACGCGGAGGAGCGGTCGCTGGTCGCGGCGGGCATGCGGGCGCGCGTCGCGGCACCGCTGTACGCCGGGACGCACGTTGTCGGCGCTCTCTCGCTGCTCCGGCGGGAGCCGTCGTCGTTTCGGCCGCACGAGCTCGAGCTCGTGACGCTGCTCGGGCGCCTCGTCGCTTCGGCGGTGCAGAACATCCGCGCCTACGAAGGGGAGCGGCGAACGGTCGAGGAGCTGCGCCGGCTCTCCGCGCTGCGGGCGGATTTCGTCTCGCTGGTCTCGCACGAGCTGCGCAGCCCGATGGCCGCCGTGATCGGCGCGGCGCGGACGCTGCAGCAGCGCTGGCGCGAGTTGCAGCCCGATCAGCGCGAGGCGTTCCTCGCGCTGATCGGCGACGAGACGACGAGGCTCGCGGCGCTGATCGGCGACGTGCTCGACACGTCGAGGATCGACGCCGGCACGTTCACCTACCGCTTCGGCGACGTCGACGTCGCCGAGCTGGTCGAGGAGACCGTGGCCGCCGCCGCGGTCGGGCAGGACGAGGTGCCGCTCGTCACGAACATCCCTGCCCGGGTGCCGACGGTGCACGGCGACGTGCAGCGGCTGCGGCAGGTGTTCGTCAACCTCGTCGACAACGCCGTCAAGTATTCGCCGGCGGGCGAGGCGGTGACGGTGTCGGTCGGTCAGCAGGACGGCGCAGTGGTCGTCGCGGTCTCCGACCGCGGCCCCGGGATCGCGGTCGCGGACCAGCGCGTGATCTTCGAGAAGTTCGGCCGGGTCGCGGCCGGCAGCTCGAAGCCCGGCACGGGCCTCGGCCTCTTCATCGCCCGCTCGATCGCCGAGGCGCACGGGGGCTCGCTGGAGGTGTCGTCCGCGCCGGGCCGCGGCGCGACGTTCACGGTCAGGCTTCCTGGATAGCGACGTCGCGGCCCTCGCCGCGCTTCTCGACGACGGTCGCATCGCCGGCCGTCCCGATCCGGTCTTCGATCTCCTCCACGACGTGTTCGTCGCACACGAGGAAGCGCACCGGGCTCTCACGGGTGCGGTGGTAGTCGGTACGCGGGACGTGGATGCGCTCCGAGCAGGTCGCGAGCGAGCACTCGCAGATCAGCTCGATCGCCGTGCTCTCGTCGGCCCAGACGGAGACGAGCTTCTCGACCTCCTCGTTGACCGCTCGGGCGAGCGCCTCGTTCTGGGCGAGCTTCCGCTCGCGGGCGTCGTCCATCAGGCCTTCGACCGCGTCGGCCGAAGCTCCGTCGCGAGCTCCCGCGCACGCTGGGCGACGCGGGCGCGGAGCTCGTGCGGCTCGAGCACGATCGCCTCGCCGCGGTAGGACACGACTTCGCCGACGAGCCAGTCCGCGCTGCCGACGGACTTGTCCACGATCGCGGCGCCGTCGACGAGCGGACGCGCGCCCTTCTCGACCTCCCAGCGGGCGACGGCAGGGGAGTACCAGATGCGAGCGGTCGTCGCCGAGTGCAGCTCCGCGGGGTCGAAGCCGTCGCGCGGCTTGAACGTCTTCGCCAGCACCTTCGCCGCGCGCATCCGGTCGAGGCGGTACGAGCGCGGCTGGTCGCGGTCGACGTCCCAGGTGTGCACGTACCAGTGGGGGAGCCGGCGCTCGATCGAGTACGGCTCGACCGTGCGCGTGACGACCGCCTGCTCCTCGGGCTTCAGGTACTCGAGCTTCACGAGCCGGTGCTCGTCGATCGCCTGGGTGAGCTGCTCGACGAGACCCTCCTCCTCGCCGACGTGGGGCGCGGGCGTCTGCGTCAGCTCGAACGCCCCGAAGGTCTCCTCGAGCTTCGCACGGACGCGGTCGAGGGGTGAGTGCGCTCCCGCGGCGACCATCGGCCCGACGAACTCGAGCGCGAGCCGGATCGCGCGCGCCTCGAGCGGCGTCAGCCTCGGCGGCCGCCGGAACGTGTCGCCGAAGAGCTCCTTGTCGACGTGGACCTCATCTCCGTGCAGCTCCGCGTAGACCGCGTAGCAGCCCCCGCCGAAGTTGACGAGGTTGAGGAGGGACAGGTGCTCCTCGAGCTGGTCGGCGGGGATCGAGAAGCGGTCGACGAGATCCTGCGCCGGGATCGTGCCTTCCCGCTCGTCGCCGCAGGCGGTGAGCAGGTACGCGAGCAGCGACTGCAGGACGCCGAAGCGCTCCGGCGCGACGGGGCCTGCGAACCGCTCGGCCACGCCGTCGGGCTCGCCGGCGACGACCTCGGCGACCGGCGTCGGCGGCGCCCCCTCGTGCGCGGACCGCGCGGCGCGCGCACCCTCGACGACGAGCCGGCGGAGCTCCGACGGCTCGAGCGGCACGGCGCGGCCGTCCTGCCGCAGGATCCAGCGCGCGAGCAGTGCGGAGGAGGCGTACTGCGTGACGAAGACGTCGCCCTCGACGCGGTTCCGCTCGTTCCCGTACGCGCGCTCCACCCACCACGCGGTGTCGGGCGCCACCTCGACGCGGGCCTCGCCGACGACCTCGCCGAACTGCCACTCGGCGCGACCGCGGTAGTCCTCGACGTCGAAATCCGGCGGCAGGCGGAAGTCCCGCTCGCGGCGCGTCGCGAAGCGAATGTCGGAGCGGATGCGCGAGACCCGGAACGTGCGGATGTCCTCGCGGTCGATGTCGTGGCCGATCACGTACCACGAGCCGTTCTCGGGGAGCAGGGCGTAGGGGTTGAGCGTGCGCTCCTCCTCCTCGTCGCGGTAGATCGACCAGTACCGGAACTTCACGGTCCGCTGCTTCGAGATCGCGCCCTCCAGCTTCCCGAGGCGTCCCTGCAGCTCGGGCGACCAGTCGGGGTCGTTCACCTCGACGCTCGCCGCGGTCCGTGTTGGCGCGGCGGCGAGCGCGCCGGCGGAGCGTCCGAGCGCCAGGTTCTGGAGGGCGAGCCGCAGCGGCTCGGCGTAGGCGAAACGGCCTTCGAGGAGGTAGAAGCAGGTCTGGAGCGCCGCGAGCTCCTCGTCGTCGAGCTCGAGCTCGGGCAGGAAGTAGCGCTCCGAGCGGAGCGTGTACAGCTCCTCGCCCGTGAACTCGTCGCGCTGCGAGTCGAGCGGCACGCCGAGGGAGACGAGCTCCGCGCGGTCGGAGTAGAAGCGTCGCGCGAACGCCTCGTCGCTCATCTCCTGGTAGCCCTCGACGTTCGACTTGATGTCGCGCGCGGTCAGCGGCCGCCGCTCTGCCATCAGGAACGCCACCAGCGAGAGCTGGCGGATCAGCTTGTCGGTGTCGTGACTCAGGAGGCCGACTCTAGACGACGGTCGCGAACCCGGGTACGAACCAGGCTCGGAGTCAGGCGGCCGCCTTGGAGCGCTCCAGGTGCTGGTGCGACGGGCAGTAGTCGCGGTCCGGAAGCGGCGTCCGCTGGCACGCCTTGCCCTTGCGCGTCGTCGCGCGGCAGCGCGCGACACCGCCGTCGAACGCACCGGCCTCGATCTGCTCCTCGACGAACCCGACCGCCGCGTCGATGCCCTGGGTCACCGCCCACGCAACCTGCGCCTGCACGGTGATCGGGAAGTAGCGGCGGATGTCCTGGAAGAGCGCCTTGTCCGGCTTCGCGAAGTAGTGCGGATCGGCCGCGAGGCGCTCCATCGTCCCCTCGCAGGCGGCGAGGATCTCCCGCCGGTACTCGAGCTGGGTCGAGTTGTCCACGTAGGGGTCGATGAGATCCTTGATCGAGCGATAGATCGCTCGCGAGTACTGATACATGCAGTGCTGAATGTGCAGGATCCGCTCGTCCATAGGCTTCGCGTTTTCTCCTCCGACTGTACCCGCGAGCCCTTTAAGAAGCGGTAAACCTTCGCGCCTGGGCTCGGCCCGGCGACGACTCTAACACGCTCCCGAGGGCTGTTACAAATGTTTTCAGTTTAGCAAACGATGAACCGACGTCCAGGCCGCTCGATACCCGTCCTCTGGATCGCTACACCTGGGCAAAAACGCGGGCTCAGCGGGCGATCTGCCGCGAGTACGCGCCGCCGAAACCCACCTGGCGCGCGGTCGCGACCGCGGCGTCCGCGTCGGATTTCGACCCGTAGATCCCCGCGAAGACGACGAAGTAGCCGGGCTGGAGGCTCGGGAAGCGCCCCGAGTCGAGGACGCCGACCTGTCGCAGCGAGCGCGCGGCCCGGTCGGCGGCGGCGAGCGCGGCGCGCCGGCCGTTCGTCCGCGGGTACGAGACGAGCACGATCGTCCAGCCGTTCTCGTTCGCGGGCCAGGTGAGCCGGCCGTTCCGCGGCGGCTTCACGGCGGGGCCGCCGACCGTCGGCTCCGGCGCCGTCGGCAGCGTCGACGTGTCGACTCCGGGCGACGGTCCGGTCGGCACCGCCGTCGGCTCCCTGACGGCCACCGCGCCGCGCGTCGCCGTGTAGACGGAGCCGCCTGCGCCGCCGCTGCCGTGCGTGACGGCGATCGCGGTCGCCGCGCCCGCCGCGGCGACGAGGAGCGCGAGCAGCGACGCCCAGACGAAGTCGCCCGGGTACCAGCCGACACGGCGGATCCACCGCCGTCGGAGGCCGCCGATCCGGCCGCCGACGGGCGGGAGCCGGAGGCCGCACTCGAGGCAGTACTCGTCGTCGACCGCGCGCGGCGACCCGCAGCGAGGGCAGCTGCCCTCGGCGGCGGCGACGGCGGCCTCGCGCTCGCCGGCCTCCGACGGCATCAGGGCTCGGGCGCGGGCTCGACGATCGTCTCCTCCCCGACGGGCGCGGCGGCGAGCGGCCGGCCGCAGCTCGGGCAGAAGTGCGAGCCGCGCAGGATCGGCGCGCCGCACTCGCACCGCGGCACGTTGCGGCGCACGTGCAGGAGCTCCTGGATCTCGCCGAGACGGACCTCGATCCCGACGATCGAGGAAGCGCGCTCGGCGAGCAGGTCGTCCCGGAACGAGCCGCGGCGGTACATCTCGACGAGGAGTCCGCCCAGGTCTCGCAGGGCGTCCTCGCGCGCCTTCAGTAGCGCGCGACGCTCGCGGCGCAGGAGGCCCGGCTGCGGCCGGCGGGGGGCGATGCCTTCGTCGTGCGCGCGCCGGCGGAGGAGCGGTGACACCCCGCCGAGTGTAACGGCGGCTACGGTCGGGATTCGGTCGCCCGCCGGCCGAAGCCGAGGACGAAGGCGATGATGATGACGAGGCCGACGAGCGCCACGACGATCCCGCCCCACGGGAAGAAGAGCAGCCCGATGAGGCCGATCACGAGCAACGCCACGCCGAGTCCGAGTGAGCCGGCCATGGCCCATGGTTTCTCCGCAGCTCAGAGCTGCAAAACCACGAGACGCTCCTCGGTCATCTCGTGCACGGCCCAGGCAGGGCCCTCCTTCGTGTTCCCCGACGCCTTGACGCCGCCGTACGGCATCTGATCCGCACGGAATGTGGGCGCCTCGTTGATCGTGACGCCGCCGAACTCCAGCCGCCGCGCCGCCTCGAAGCAGGTGCGGACGTCGCGCGAGAAGATCGCGGCCTGCAGGCCGTAGCGCGTCGCGTTCGCCTGCTCGATCGCGTCGTCCAGGCTCGTCGTGCGCGTCAGCGTCACGACGGGGCCGAAGATCTCCTCGCACTGCACCTTGTCCTCCGGCGCCGGCGCGGCGACGACCGTCGGGCGGATGAGCCCGTCGGGGGTGAGGTCGCCCCCGGTCAGCACCTCGCCCTTCGACTCGCGCACCCACTCGAGGATGCGGTCGCGGTCGCCCTCGCTGATCACCGGCCCGACGTCCGTCGCGTCGTCGGCCGGGTCGCCCACGGCGAGCGCCTCGACCTTCGGCACGAACTCGGCGACGAAATCGTCCCACGCGTCGGCCATGACGAAGATCCGCTGAACCGAAATGCAGCTCTGCCCGGCGAACGAGAACGCGTTCGCCGCGAGCTTCGCCGCGGTGTCGGGCGGCGCGTCGCTGCACACGATCGCCGGCGTGGCGTTGCCGAGCTCGAGCTTCACGCGCTTTCGGTGCGCGCGCTCCGCGATCCCCCAGCCGACCTCGCCGGAGCCGGTGAACGTGATCAGCTTCACGCGGTCGTCGCCGACGAGCACGTCGCCGATCTCGGACGCGCTGCCGGCCACCACGTTCAGCCAGCCCGGAGGCAGACCCGCCTCCTCCTCGAGCGACGCAAGGAAGAGCGCGGAGAGAGGCGTCGCGGCGGCGGGCTTGAGCACGACGGCGCAGCCGGCCGCGAGCGCCGGCGCGACCTTGTGCGCGACGAGGTTGAGCGGGAAGTTGAACGGCGAGATCGCGCCGACGATGCCGATCGGCAGCCGCAGGGTGAGCGCGAGCTTGCCGGCGCCCGCGGCCGACGCGTCCATCGGGACGACCTCGCCCGCGAGCTTCCGCGCCTCGACGGCCGCGAACGTGAAGGTGGAGACCGCGCGCTGGGCCTCGACCCGCGCCGTCTTGAGCGGCTTGCCGGCCTCGGCGCAGATGATCCGCGCCGCTTCCTCCTGGCGCTCCTCCAGGAGCCTCGCCGTCGCGTCGAGGATCCGGGCGCGCTCGTGGGCCGGGAGCGGGTCGCGCATGGCGCGCTCGGCGGCGTCCAGCGCGCGCCGCGCCTCGGCCGCGCCGCCCTTCGCCACGCGCCCGACGAGCTCGCCGGAGAAGGGGGAGGTGATGTCGGTCCAGGAGCCCGTCTCGACGTGCTCGCCGTCGATCAGCAGCGCGTGGTCGGTCGCAGTCGTCGCCATGGCGGTAAGCCTAGTGCGACGATTGAGCGCGTGAGAGCGCTCCGTGTCGCCGCTCCCCTGGCCTGGGGGATCGCCACCGCCGTGGCGCTCGTCGTCGGCGGCATCCCCACGGCGCGCGACCTGATGCTCGTCTGGCTGCTCGTGGGGATGCTCGCGTTCTCGGTCAGCGACGTTCGCCACCGGCTGCCGCGGCTGCTCGTCGAGTGGGCGCCGTTCGTCGCCGTCCTCCTCCTCTACGACCTGCTGCGCGGGTACGCGGACGGGCTGCTGTTCCCGGCGCGCGAGCTGCCGCAGATCAGGGTCGAGAACTGGCTGTTCGGCACGCCTGCGCCGACGGTGTGGCTGCAGAACCACCTCTGGCACGGCCCCGACGACCTCCGCTGGTGGGACTACCTGACGTGGTTCGTCTACCTGACGCACTTCCTCGCGACGCTGATCGTCGCCGCGGCACTCTGGACGTTCGCACACGCCCGCTTCGCCCGCTATGCGACGATGATCTGCGTCCTCGCGTTGACCGGCTTCGTCACGTACGTGCTCTTCCCGGCGGTGCCGCCGTGGATGGCCGCCCAGGACGGGAACCTCGGCGAGTCGAACCGGATCGTGCCGATCGTCTGGAAGAACATCCCGGTCGGCCACTTCAACGCGCTGTTCGAGCACGGCGTGCAGTACGCGAACAACGTCGCCGCGATGCCGTCGCTGCACGCCGCGTACGCGCTCCTGCTCTCGCTCTACCTGTGGCGGCTCGTGCCTCGATGGGTGCGACCGATCCTCGCCGTGTACCCGCCGGCGATGACCTTCGCGCTCGTCTACACGGGCGAGCACTACGTCGTCGACTGCGTGGCGGGCTGGGTCTACGCCGTCGCCGTGTACGCCGGGGTCGAGCTGGTGGCCGCGCGGCGGCGCGTGCCGGCGGCCGGGCTGCAGCTCGCGGACTGACTACGATCCACGTCGTGCGCACCGCGTACGTCGTCGACGCCGTCCGCTCCCCGATCGGCCGCAAGAACGGCACGCTGTCCGTGCTCCGCGGCGACGACCTCGCGGCGCAGGTCCTGAACGGGCTCGTCGGCCGGCTCGACCTCGACCCGGCCGAGATCGAGGACGTCCAGATGGGCTGCGTGACGCAGGTCGGCGAGCAGGGGTGGAACGTCGGCCGGATGGCGGTGCTCGCGGCCGGCTGGCCGGTCGAGGTGTCCGCGACGACGGTCGACCGCCAGTGCGGCTCCTCGATGCAGACGAACTTCAACGCCGCGGCCGCGGTGATGGCGGGCCAGCTCGACCTCGTCGTCTCGGCGGGCGTCGAGATGATGTCGCGCGTGCCGATGGGGTCGAACGGCGGCTCGATCTCCGAGCGCGTCACCGACCGGTACGAGATCGTGATGCAGGGGACGTCGGCCGAGCTCCTCGCGGCCGAGTGGAACCTCTCGCGCGAGGCGCTCGACGCCTACTCGCTCGAGTCGCACCGGCGCGCGATCGCCGCGAGCGACGGCGGCCGCTTCGAGCGTGAGATCGTGCCGGTCGAACTGCCCGAGCCGGCCGTGCCGCCGACCGGCGGCGGCGTCGCGGCCCCGGCCGTCTTCGCCGTCGACGAGGCGGCCCGGCGCGAGACGTCGCTCGAGGCGCTCGCCGCGTTGAAGCCCGCCTTCAAGGACGACGGCGTGATCACGGCTGGCAACTCGTCGCAGATCGTCGACGGCGCCGCGGCCGTCCTGATCGCGAGCGAAGACGCGGTCTCCCGGCTGCGGCTGGAGCCGCGCGCCCGCTTCGTCTCGTTCGGGATCGCGGGTGTCGACCCGACGCGGATGCTGCACGGCAACCCGCAGGCGATGGAAAAGGCGCTCGCGCGCGCCGGGCTGACGCTGGACGACATGGGCGTGATCGAGGTCAACGAGGCGTTCGCCTCCGTCGTCCTGCAGACGGCGGCCGACCTCCACCTCGAGGAGCGGATGGACGACGTGAACCCGAACGGCGGCGGCATCTCCCTCGGCCACCCGCTCGGCGCGACCGGCGCCCGTATCACCGCGACACTGCTGCCGGAGCTCGAGCGCCGCAGCGCCCGCTACGGGATCGCGTCGATGTGCGTCGGGTTCGGCATGGCGATCGCCGGCGTCGTCGAGCGGCTCTAGCGTGAAGATCGGCGTCGTCGGTCTCGGTGCGATGGGGGCGGGGATCGCCCAGCTCGCGATCGAGGCAGGGCTGGAGACGGTCGGACGCGAGGTCGACCCGGCCCGCGCCGAGGCTGCACGCGGGCGGATCGAGCACTTCCTGACCCGGAAGGTGGAGAAGGGGCAGCTCGAGGCCCCGGCGCGCGACGCCGCGATCGCACGGCTGCGGCTCGCCTCGGGGCTCGGCGACCTCGCCGACTGCGACGTCGTGATCGAGGCCGCGTTCGAGGAGCTCGCCGTGAAGCACGAGCTCTTCCGGGAGCTCGAGCCGGTCGTGCGCGAGGACGCGATCCTCGCGACGAACACCTCGGCGCTCTCGGTGACCGAGATCGCCTCCGTGCTCGAGCGGCCGGAGCGCGCGGTCGGCATGCACTTCTTCAACCCGGCGCCGCTGATGCCGCTCGTCGAGATCGTGCGCGCGGAGCGGACGGCGGACGAGGTCTTCGAGCGCGCCTACGACCTCGGGCGGACGCTGGGGAAGACGCCGATCCGCTGCGGCGACACGCCGGGCTTCGTCGTCAACCGCGTGCTGATCCCGCTCCTCAACGACTGCGTGCGCGTTCTCGACGAGGCGGGGGTGACGCCCGCGGATCTCGACACGGGGATGAAGCACGGCGCGGGCTGGCCGATGGGGCCGTGCGAGCTGCTCGATCTCGTCGGCGCCGACGTGCACGTGCACGCGAGCGAGGCGCTCTACGACAAGTTGCGCGAGCCGCGAATGGCGCCGCCGGCGCGTCTCGTCCGCATGGTGCAGGCCGGGAAGCTCGGCCGGAAGAGCGGCGAGGGCTTCTACACGTACTAGCTCCGTCCGGTGCGCGCCGTAGCGTCCGGCCATGGCGATGTGCCAGCTCTGCCGCAGGACGCTGCTCGCGGGCGAGCGCTACCGCACCTGGCACTGGGAGCGCCGCGACCACGTCGTCTGCGCCGTCTGCGAGCCGGCCGCGCGCAACGCCGGCGCGATCCGGGTCGTCGACGTGTGGGAGTCCGTGCGCGTGACCGGCCTCAGCCGGACCGTTCGGCGCGTGGCGTAGGCGAGGCGCGCCGCATCTCGATCCCGAACCGTCGCGCCGCTGCGGCGATCGAGCCGCCCTGCACGACCACCGACGCGAGCACGACGACGAAGACCGTCTCGTAGATCCGCCGCGCGTCCGTCACGTGGCTCGCGACCGCGAACGCGGCGAGGAGGATCGGCACCGCGCCCTTCAGGCCGCCCCACATGACGAAGAGCTTCTCGCCCGGATCGAGCCGGGCGGGCACGAGCAGCGTCCCCGCGACGAGCGGCCGGGCGACGAGGGCGAGGAACGCCGCGACTGCGAGCCCCTCGGCCCAGCGCTGCGCCGAGACGGCGCCGAGGTTCACGGTCAGGCCGAGGGCGACGAACACCGTGACCTCGGCGAGCGTGGCCAGGCCGTCCTGGAACACCTCGATCTCGGACTTGAAGGGGGCGTGCACGTCTCCGACGATCAGGCCCGCGACGAAGACCGCGAGGAACCCCGAGCCGTGCGCGACCGTCGCGACGCCGTAGACGAGGCCGGCGAGCGCGAGGGTGCGCACGGTGTAGAGGCCGGCCGACGGGAGCTGGAGGCGCTGCAGGAGGCGGCGTTCGACGAGGCCCCCGAGGATTCCGATCGCGAGGCCGATCGCCATCTGCTCGCAGAAGACCTGGACGACGACCCAGAAGCTCTTGTCCGGGTGTGCGGCGAGCTCGATCAGGCCGAGCATAAGCGCGATCCCGACCGGGTCGTTCGCACCCGACTCGCCCTCGAGGATCGTCCCCGTTCGGCCGGTCACCTCGCGGTCGCCGAAGACGGAGAACATCACCGCCGGGTCGGTCGGCGCGACCGCCGCGCCGACGAGGCCCGAGGTCGTCCAGCCGAGGCCGAACGCCAGGTGCACGAACGCGGCGACCACGCCGGCCGTCGCGAACGTGCCGGCGACGCCGAGGGACGCGATCGGCGTCGCGGCCACGCGGAAGCGGCGCCAGCCGATCGACGACCCGCCGTTGAAGAGGATCACGATCAGGGCGATCGTCGCGATCCGCTCCACCGTGGAGATCGAGACGGCGAGCGACGAGGAGACGTCCGAGGCGATCGCGGCGGCGAGTAGGAAGAATGCCGGCGCCGGGATCGAGATCCGCGCCGAGACCTTCGAGGTGAGGAGCGCCGCGGAGAGCGCCGCGGAGACGAGCAGCAGAGCGAGGCCGAAGCTCGTCACGTCGTGCACGGTCGCGTGAACCTACCCGAGCGAACCGGCTCAAAAAGTCCTTACCTTTCGCTCATTGGGGGCATAATTCGGCAGGAAAGACTTCCTTCTGCGGATGCGCCGGCTCTGTCTCACCCTGCTTGTGATCTTCCTCGCCGCCCCCGCGGCGCTGGCGTCGCCGGGCGCCGCGAACGACGGGGTGTTCGAGGTACGGGCGGCGAACGTCGCGAGCGCCACCGTCGTCGGGCAGCGCGGGACGCTCTGGGGCCAGATGGACAAGGGGCGCCTCGTCGTCACCGACGTGCTCCCCGGTGACGGCCAGATCTTCGTCAGCGGCGCCAAGCCGAAGCCCGGTTCCGCCGACAACGTCACCGTCTACACAGGCCGCGACATCCACTTCCGGGTCACGGGCGGCAAGTACAAGCTCTACTTCGTCGGCTCGGGCATCGACCTTACCGCCGTCGGCATCGGCGTCGCGACGCTCACCGGCGACATCGAGGCACTCGAGACGGGTGATTACGCGCTCGACGGCGGGAAGTGGACACCCGTGCCGTACCTCAAGCGCGTGATCCCGTTCGGCGTCCAGCCGGCGGGGCCGTAGTGAACGCCGGCGCGCCGAACATCCTGGTGGTCGAGGACGAGAGCTCGATCGCGTCGTTCGTCGCCCTCTACCTGAAGAACGCCGGCTACGGCGTGCGCACGGCCGCGACCGGTTCGGAGGCGCTCGCGCAGGTCGCGCAGGAGATGCCGGGGCTGATCGTGCTCGACCTGATGCTCCCGGACATCGACGGTATCGAGGTGACGAAGCGCATCAGGCAGTCGAGCGACGTGCCGATCCTGATGCTGACCGCGCGCGACGAGGACGTCGACAAGATCATCGGCCTGGAGGTCGGCGCGGACGACTACCTGACGAAGCCGTTCAACCCGCGCGAGCTCGTCGCGCGCGTCAAGTCGATCCTGCGGCGCGCGACACCGGAGCGGCGCGAGCACGAGACGGAGATCATCACGCACGGCGACCTCAGCGTCGACGCGGGCCGGCGGGAGGTGCGGGTCGGCGAGGAGGAGATCCAGCTCGCGCCGAAGGAGTTCGACCTTCTGTGGGAGCTGCTCGACCACCGTGGGCTCGTGCTCACGCGCGACCAGCTGCTGGAGCGCGTCTGGGGCTACACGTTCGCCGGCGACACGCGCACGGTCGACGTGCACGTCCGGCAGCTGCGACGCAAGCTCGGGGATGCGTCGCCGATCGTCACCGTGTGGGGCGTCGGCTACAAGGTCTCGCCCGCGAAGGACGCGAAGAAGGACACGGCGAAGACCTAGGGTCGAGATGCTCGGGTCGCTCCGCGTCCGGCTGCCGCTCGTCTTCCTCGCGGGGATCCTCCTCGCGGGCTTCACCACCACGGCGATCGCCGTCCGGCTCTACCAGGACTTCGTGCGCCACCAGGCGCTCTCGAGCCTGACCCGCGAGGCACACGGAATCGCACAGCTGTACTCCGAGGCGGTCAGCTCCGTCTTCGCGAACCAGAAGGGCAAGGACCAGGCGCCGCCGACGTTCGCCGCGCCCACGCTCGAGAAGGCGACCGGCGACAAGATCTTCTTCGTCGGGCCGGGGCTCTTCCCGGGGCAGGGCTTCACGGGGCTGCGGCGCCTTCCCCTGACGACGATCGACTGGAAGTCCGGCAAGTCGCTCACGTTCGAGTTCCGGCCGCCGGGGGCGCACCGGACGTACTACGCCGTCGCGAACCCGATCGTTCTCACGGCCAACCCGAACGACGACACGCCGGTCGGCGCGATCGTCGTCGCGACGCCGAAGACGAACGTGCGCGCGGTGCTGTTCTCGCTCATCGGCCGGCTCGCGCTCGCGGGCCTGCTCGGCCTGCTCGTGGCCGCGCTGCTCGCGTGGTACCTGTCGCGGCGGATCGTCCGGCCCGTGCTGCAGCTCTCCGACGCCGCCGACGCCGTCGCGGCCGGCGACTACGGCGTGCCGGTGCCCGAGCGGGCGCCGGGCGAGCTCGGTCACCTCAGCGAGCGGTTCGGCGAGATGACGGCGCGGCTCGCCGAGGTCGAGGCGATGGAGCGCAACTTCCTCATGTCGGTCTCGCACGAGCTGCGCACGCCGCTGACCGCGATCCGGGGCCACGTGTCGGCGCTGCTCGAGGGCGTCGTCGAGGACCCGGATCAGCGCGAGCAGTCGCTCGCGACCGTCGAGGCGGAGGCGCAGCGGCTCGACCGGCTCGTCCAGGACATCCTCGATCTCGCGAAGCTCGACACGAAGCGGTTCACCGTGCTCGCGGAGGAGGTCGACCTGGCGCAGCTCCTCGACGAGGCGTACGAGCGCTACCGCGAGGAGGCTGCGCGGCGGTCGATCGACTACCGCCGCGAGGTGCGCGACCGGCCGGTGATCACCTCCGACGGCGACCGGGTGCTGCAGATCGTCGGGAACCTGCTCTCGAACGCGTTCAAGGCGACGCCGGACGGCGGACGCATCTCGCTCGAGCTCGCTCAGCAGAACGGCTCCGTGCGCATCGCCGTGGAGGACAACGGTCGCGGCATCCCGACGGCCGCGCGGGAGCGGCTCTTCCGCCCGTTCGTCTCCGAGTCGACGGGCGGCACCGGCCTCGGACTCGCGATCGCGAAGGAGCTCTCGACGCTTCTCGGCGGTCGCATCGACCTCGACTCGGAGGTCGGCCGCGGGTCGCGGTTCGAGCTCGTGCTGCCGGTGCGCTAGGCCGTCTCGCGGAGCGGGACGACGTTCGTCTCGGGCGGCGTCACGTACGCCTCGATCCGGTCGAGCCGCGCGTTCAGCGAGCGCCAGCCCTCGGTCAGCAGCTCGACGAGGAGTGCCAGGTCGTCGATCCGCGCGTCCCGCTCGGCGTCGATCGTCCGCTCGAGGTTCTCGAGCCGGCGGATGACGTTGTACGAGAGCCCCTTCACCTCGGCGAGGCGGCGCGAGATGGGCGCCGCCTCCTCGCGCAGGCCGTCGCGAAGCGCTTCGCGGAGGTCGTCCATGGAGCCGACGCTAGCGTCCGCGTCGGATGGACGCCCGCGAGCTCGACTACGACCTGCCGCCCGAGCTGGTCGCGCAGCACCCGCCGGCGCGGCGCGGCGAGTCGCGGCTCCTCGTCTACTCGCGCGCGACCGGCGAGGCGACGCACCATGCGTTCGCCGAGCTTCCGTCGCTCGTGTCCGGCCTCGTCGTCGTGAACGACACGCGCGTCGTCCCGGCGCGGATCGCGATCGAGCGTCCGCGCGGGGAGGTGCTGCTGCTGGAGCACCTCGGCGGCGGCGTCTGGGAGGCGCTCGCCAAGCCGACGCGGAGGCTGCGCGCAGGGCGGCGGTACGGCGCGGTCGAGCTCCTCGAGCACCTCGGGGAGGGGCGGTGGCGCGTGCGGCTCGAGGGGGAGCCGGACGGGGCGATGCCGCTGCCGCCGTACATCACCGAGCCGCTCGCCGATCCCGACCGCTACCAGACGGTCTACGCGCGCGAGCGCGGCTCGGCGGCGGCGCCGACGGCAGGACTGCACTTCACGCCGGAGCTCCTTGCGCAACTCGACGTCGAGCAGGTGACCCTGCACGTCGGGCTCGACACATTCCGCCCGCTCGCCGAGGAGGTGGTGGAGGAGCACCGCATCCACGGCGAGCGCTACGAGGTGGCGCCGGCCGCATGGGAGCGCATCCGTTCCGCGGGGGAGGTGCTCGCCGTCGGCACGACGACCGTACGCGTGCTGGAGACGCTCGCGCGCGGCGCGCCGCTCTCGGGGCGCACGGAGCTCTTCGTCACGCCGGGCTTCGCGTTCCGGCGTGTCGACCACCTGCTGACGAACTTCCACCTGCCGCGGTCGACGCTGCTCGCGCTCGTGATGGCGTTCGCGGGAGTGGAGGAGACCCGCCGCCTCTACGAGCTCGCGATCGCCGAGCGCTACCGCTTCTACTCGTTCGGCGATGCGATGCTGATCCTGTGACGCCCGCTGATCCTGTGACGCCTGTGCCTGTGGAACGTTCGTTGCACTTCCGTTACGTCGTTTGGCGACCGGACCCGGCCCGGCGGGGCGTGTCCGGGCGGGGCAGAGGGGCGCTTGCCGCCGTCGATCCCGCGCCCGGTGGACGGTTTGTCGCGGTCTGGTAACCGTCGTTTGGCGACGGGACACGCCCCGGCAGGGCCCGTCTTCGAAGTGCACGCGACCGACGGGGCGGCCCGCGCCGGGACGTTGCGGACGGCGCACGGGGAGGTCGAGACGCCCGTGTTCATGCCCGTCGGCACGAAGGCGACCGTGAAGACGCTGCACCCCGACGAGGTGCGCGCCCTCGGTGCACAGATCGTCCTCGGCAACACCTACCACCTCCACTTCCGCCCGGGCGACGAGCTCATCCGCGATCTCGGCGGGCTCCACCGCTTCATGAGCTGGGATCGGCCGATCCTGACCGACTCGGGCGGCTTCCAGGTCTTCTCGCTGCGGGACACGATCGCGCGCGTCGACGACGAAGGCGTCACGTTCCGCAGCGTCTACGACGGGAGCGCGACGCGGTTCACGCCGGAGCTCGCCGCACGGATCCAGGCGAACCTCGGCAGCGACGTCGCCATGTGCCTCGACCAGGTGCCGCCGCCGGGGGTGCCGCGCCGCGCGCTCGCGGAGGCGGTGCGGCGGACGACTGCCTGGGCCGAGCGGCAGCGGCACGCGCCGCTCGCCGACGGACAGCTGCGCTTCGGGATCACGCAGGGCGGCGTCGACGCGGAGCTACGGCGGCGCTCGACGGAGGAGATCGCCGCGCTCGACTTCGACGGCAACGCGATCGGCGGGCTCGCGATCGGGGAGGACCGCGGCGCCATGTTCGAGACCACCGACTGGGCGGCGGAGCTCCTGCCGCCGGGGAAGCCCCGCTACTTCATGGGGATCGGCGACACCGAGGGGATCCTCGAGGTGATCGAGGCAGGGGTCGACATGTTCGACTGCGTCCTGCCGACCCGCACGGCGCGGACCGGCAGCGCGCTCACGGCAACGGGCCGGCTCAACCTGAGGAACGCCCGCTTCGCCCGCGACGAGGCGCCGCTCGAGGAGGAGTGCGACTGTCCGGCCTGCGCCCGCTTCACCCGGGCCTACATCCGCCACCTCGTCAACCAGGACGAGCTCCTCGGGCTGCGCCTCCTGTCGCTCCACAATCTACGCTTCCTGATCCGGCTGACCCGTGGCGCGCGCGAGGCGATCGAGCGCGGCCGGTTCGCCGAGTACAAGCGCGAAAGGCTGGAATGGGCGAGCTCCTGATCATCGTCTTCGTCTTCGGAATCGTCTGGTTCCTCTTCGTCCTGCCCGCGCGCCGCCGCCGTTCGTCGCACGCGGCGATGCAGGACTCCCTCGGGCTCGGAGACGAGGTGATCACCGCCGGCGGGATCCACGGGACCGTGCGGGAGCTCGGGGACGAGCAGCTGCGGGTCGAGATCGCGCCCGACGTGGTCGTCACCCTGGATCGGCGCGCCGTTGCTGCGGTCGCGCGCGACGTCGAGGTCGAGGTCGAGCCGGAAGTCGAGGCCGGTCCGGACCAATCTCCGGCCGAAGAACCCCGTAAAGCAGGCTAACCTTCGGGCGCGTGTCGACCCGGCGTTCGAACCTCATCCTGATCGGCCTGATCCTGCTCGCGCTCGCGGGCGTGGTCGTCATGGCCGTACCGGGATCGCCCTGGCACCGCGGCGTCAAGAAGGGCCTCGACCTCCAGGGCGGCCTCGAGGTCGTCCTGAAGGCGCAGCCGCCGAAGGGCCACAAGCTCACTCCGTCCGACCTCGACCGCTCCGTCTCGATCATGCGGAGCCGCGTCGACAAGCTCGGCGTCGCCTCGCCCGAGATCCGAAAGCAGGGCTCGGACCAGATCGTGATCCAGCTCGCCGGCGTCCACGATCCCAACCAGGCCGCCGCGATCATCGGCAAGACGGCGCAGCTCGAGCTCTACGACCTCGAGCCGTCGCTCCTGCCGCCGTCGACGACCGCGCAGGGCGGCGCCGTCGCGATCCGCAGCCTCTACCAGCTGCTCACGCGCGTCCAGTCGTCCGCGCAGGGGCAGCAGCCGAGTGCCTACGTCCTCTTCCGGCCCGTCAAGGTCACCTCGACGACGGGCGCCGGCAAGAACAAGAAGACGCAGACCAACACGACCTTCGTGCGCGCCGCCGGCCCGACGCCGACGCTGCGCCGCGATCCGACGACCGGCAACCCCGGGCTTCTCGACCGCTACCGCGGCACGGCGCCGAAGGGCTGGAAGGTCCTGCCGGTGCCGCCGCGCTCCGTCGTCATCACGTGCACGTCGGAGGAGGTCGTCTGCCCGGGCGACCAGCTCGGCACGCCGCCGAAGGGCAAGACCGACTACTACCTCTTCAAGAAGGGGTCCTACCCGAACGACCGGTACGCGACGGACGGCAAGTACCCGAACATGACGGGCGAGGACCTGAAGCTCTCGGGGACGCGCCAGGACTTCGACCCGACGAGCGGCGACCCCGTCGTCCTCCTCTCGTTCACCGGCAAGGGGAACAAGAAGTTCCACCAGGTGACGCGGAATGAGGCGATCCGCGGGCAGATCCTCGGCAACCAGAACTACCAGCACTTCGCGATCGTGCTCGACAACGAGATCCGGTCGTGGCCGCAGATCCGGTACGACGAGCTGCCGAACGGCATCGACCCGACCGGCACCGGCGCGCAGATCACCGGCCTCGCAAGCCTGAAGGAGGCGCAGAACCTTGCGCTCGTCCTGCAGACCGGCGCCCTGCCCGTGAACTTCGCGGTGCTCGAGCGCACGGACGTCTCGGCGACGCTCGGCAAGGACTCGCTGACCCAGGCATGGAAGGCCGCGATCGGCGGCATCGTCGCGGTCGCGATCTTCCTGCTCCTTCTGTACCGCTTCCTCGGCCTCGTCGCCGTGATCGGCCTGACGATCTACGCGGCGTTCATGTACGCGGCGATCCTGCTCTTCAACGTCACCCTGACGCTCCCCGGCTTCGCCGGCCTGATCCTCACGATCGGCGTCGCAGCCGACGCGAACGTCGTCATCTTCGAACGGATCAAGGAGGAGGCGCGCGCCGGGAAGTCGGTGCGCGCGGCGGTCGCTGCCGGCTACGCGAAGGGCTTCCACACGATCGTCGACGCAAACGTCGTCACGGGGATCACGGCGCTCATCCTGTTCGCGGTCGCGACTGCCGGCGTGAAGGGCTTCGCGCTGATGCTGCTGATCGGCACCGTGGTGTCGCTCGTCACCGCGGTCGCGGCGACGCGCGCGATGCTGGGCCTGCTGGCCGGATTCCGCTGGTTCGAGAACCCGAGCTTCATGGGGGCCGGCCACACGCAGCGCGCGCGCTTCCTGCAGCTCGACTTCATGCGCCGCCGCTACACGTGGTTCGCGATCTCGGGCGCCGTCGTCCTGATCAGCGCCTTCTCGCTCGGCGTGCGCGGCCTCAACCTCGGGATCGATTTCAAGGGCGGCGTCCAGGTCACCTTCAAGACGAAGCAGTTCACGCCGATCTCGAACGTCCGCGACCAGACGGCGGCCATCGGCCATTCGAAGGACGCGGTCGTGCAGGGACGCGGCGTCTCGGCGAACGGGGGCGAGAACTTCAAGGACTTCCAGGTGCGCCTCAAGAAGCTGAGCGGGCGCGACCAGAACAAGCTCACGCAGGCGCTGGAGACGAACGTCAAGGCAACGGCGATCGGCGTGAAGAACGTCTCGTCGAGCTTCGGCCGCCAGATCGCGCGGGCCGCGCTGCTCGCGATCTTCTTCTCGCTGCTCGTGATCACGCTCTACATCACGATCAGGTTCAAGGGCCTCGCGTTCGCAATCCCCGTGATCGCGGCGATGCTGCACGACATCCTGATCACGATCGGCGTGTACTCGCTGACGGGCCGGGAGGTGACGGAGTCGACGGTCGCCGCCGTGCTGACGGTGCTCGGCTACTCGATCTACGACACGATCATCATCTTCGACCGCATCCGCGAGAACATCCCGATCATGCGACGCGCGGCGTTCGCGACGATCGCGAACGTGTCGCTGTGGGAGACGATCCGCCGCTCGCTGGCCACCACGTTCATCACGCTGCTGCCGGTCGCCGCCCTGTTCTTCTTCGGCGGCGCGACCCTGAAGGACTTCGCCTTCGCGCTCCTCGTGGGCGTGACCTCCGGCGCCTACTCGTCGATCTTCATCGCGGCCCCGCTCGTGACGATCTGGAAGGAGCGCGAGCCGGAGTACGCGCGGCGGAAGACCAGTGCGTCGATGGAAGGCTCCGTCGGCGAGCGCGTCCTCGCCGCGGCCGAGCAGGCCGCCGCCGAGGAGCCGGTCCCCGCGACGCCGGTCGACGTGATCGAGGACGTGGTCGAGTCTGCCGTCGGCGTGGGCGACGGCGACGCGGCTGCGAAGCGCGAGCGCCGCCGCCAGCGCCGGAAGTCGCGTCCGCATGGCCGCGCCCGGTAGCGGGCAGCCGCCGTCCGAGCTGGAGCGCCTGCTGGCGCTCCTCGGGCCGCGCCTCGACGAGCTGCGCTCGCTGCTCGACGACCTGACGTCGCGGTGGCGCGGCGACGCGCTGCGCGTCGGGGAGGGGTCGAAGCGCCGCGTGCAGGATCTGGCGCGCGAGCTCGGCCTCGTGACCCGCGAGGAGTGGGACGAGCTGGAGCTGCGGGTCGCGCAGCTCGAGCACCGTCTCCGCCTCGTCGAGGATCGCGACCGTCCGGCGTAGCCTCCTCTCCTGCTACCGTGGTTCGCACGGAGCGCGGAATGGGCCGTCGCTCCCGTGAGGTCGTGTCTCCTTCACCGGGTGCCGATCTCGATCATCCGAAGGAGTTGAGACCGATTACCGACTTTCGTTCGCTCGGCGTGTCCGAGTCCATCGCCGATGCGCTCGCGGCGCGCGGCATCGCGTCGCCGTTCCAGATCCAGGCCCTGACGATCCCCGAGGCCCTGCAGGGCGGCGACGTGCTCGCCAAGAGCCCCACCGGCTCGGGCAAGACGCTCGCGTTCGCGATCCCGATCGTCGAGCGCCTCGACGGGGACGAGCCGCGGCCCGCCGCGCTCGTGCTCGTCCCCACCCGGGAGCTCTGCCTGCAGGTGACCGAGGAGTTCGAGCTCGTCGCGGCGGGCAACCTCAGGGTCGCGTCCGTCTACGGCGGCGTGCCGCTGAAGGCGCAGGCCGCGCTCGCGAAGGACGCGCACGTGATCGTCGCGACGCCGGGACGGCTGCAGGATCTCGTCGACCGCGGCTCCGTCTCGCTCGACGCGGTGCGGATCCTCGTGCTCGACGAGGCCGACCGGATGCTCGACATGGGCTTCAAGCCGCAGGTCGACCGGCTGGTGCGGCGCCTCAGCGACCGGCGCCAGACGATGTTCTTCTCGGCGACGCTCGACGGCGAGGTCGGCGAGCTCGCGCGGCGCTACACCCACTTTCCCGCACGGTTCGAGGGCGAGCTGCCCGCCGAGCGCAGGAGCGGCGAGATCGACCACCAGTTCGTGCCGGTGACGGTGGACACGAAGGTCTCGACCCTCGTCGACCTGCTGAGGCGCGACGACCGCGGGCTCGCGCTCGTGTTCGTGCGGACGAAGGCGGGCGCCGACCGGCTCGTCGAGAAGCTCCGCCGCCACGACGTGGACGCCGTCGCGATCCACGGCGACAAGGGGCAGGCGCAGCGCGAGCGCGCGCTCGCCCACTTCGACGCCGGCAAGGTGCGGACGCTCGTCGCGACCGACGTCGCCGCGCGCGGGCTGGACGTCGACGACATCACGCACGTGATCAACTTCGACCCGCCCGAGGAGCCGGACGTCTACACGCACCGCGTCGGCCGCACCGGCCGCGCCGGGCGCGGGGGCGTCGGCATCACGCTCGTGCTCCCGGATCAGCAGGCGGACGTCTCGCGCGTGGCGCGGCTACAGGGTCACGTGGACAAGTTCGAGGCGACCGGCATGGAGGTCGCGAAGCCGCGCGTCGTCTACACCTCGCGGCGCCGCGGAGCGCGCTCGAAGTGGTAGAGCACGAGCGCCTCACCGAGAAGCAGGCGGCCTCGCTGCGCAAGGAGCTCGCGGAGTTGGAGGGACCTCGTCGCGAGGAGATCGTGGGCGCGATCAAGAAGGCGCGCGAGTTCGGCGACCTGTCGGAGAACTTCGAGTACCACGCCGCGAAGAACGAGCAGGGCCTGCTCGAGGCGCGTATCCGCACGCTGCGGGCCCGACTCGACGGCGCAGAGATCGTCGATGACGCGGGCGGCGACGAGGTCGGAATCGGGTCGATCGTCGACGTCGAGGGCGACGGCGGGCAGAGGCTCACGGTCGAGATCAGCGCCGTCGGCGGCTCGGGCACCGTCTCGCCGACCTCGCCGCTCGGCTCGGCGCTCCTCGGCAAGAAGGTCGGGGACAGCGTCGACGTGCAGGCGCCGAAGGGATCGTGGCGCGCGACGATCGCGCGCATCCACTGACCGTCCAGCTCGTCCCGCATCGGACGGCGTGGGCGGACGAGTTCGCCGCGGCGGCGGGCCGGCTTCGCGCCGTACTCGGCCGGCTCGCGCTGCGGATCGACCACATCGGCTCGACCTCCGTCCCGGCACTCCCGGCGAAGGACGTGATCGACCTCCAGGTCGTCGTCCCGAGCCTCGCTCCGATCCCGCCGCTCGTCGACGCCTTCGCGCGGGCGGGCTACGAGCTCCGCTACGCGGGTCGTGACCACGTCCCGCCGGGTTGGGGAGGGCCCGACGAGGCGTGGGAGAAGCTGCTCTTCGTGCCACCCGAAGGCCGGCGCGTCCACGCGCACGTTCGCGTTGCAGGCAGCCCCAACGAGCGATACGCGCTCCTCTTCCGCGACTACCTGAGGGCGGACGATGCCGCACGCGACCGCTGGGCCGAGGTGAAGGCGCAGGTCGCAGCCGCGACGCGGAGCCGCGAGGAGTACGCCGAGGCGAAGGACCCCCTCACCGACGAGCTGATGGCCGGCGCCGAGGAGTGGGCGGCCGCATGCGGCTGGACGCCGCCGCCGGTGTCAGACTGAGATCCGTGGCGACGCGTCCGAAGCAGCGGAACCTCGGCCGTCTGAGCGAGATCGCGCAGGTCGCGGTCCGGCACGGCTTCGGGTACGTCGTCGAGGGACGCAAGGCCGGCAACCCGACCGTCGAGGGCACGGCGCGGGGCCGTCACCTCCGCGAGATGCTCGACGAGCTGGGCCCGACGTTCGTCAAGTTCGGGCAGCTGCTCTCGACGCGGCCGGACGTCGTTCCGCCGGACATCATCGCGGAGCTGCGAGGCCTGCAGGACGACGTGCGTGGCTTCCCGTACGCGGACGTCGAGCGGACGATCCAGGAGGACCTCGGCCAGCCGATCGAGCGCCTCTTCACCGAGTTCGAGGAGGTACCGCTCGCCGCGGCATCGATCGGCCAGGTGCACATGGCGACGCTGCCGAACGGCCGCCGTGTCGTCGTCAAGGTGCAGCGGCCGAACGCGCCGCGGCAGATCGAGGCCGACCTCTCGCTCATGTACCAGGCGGCGCGGCTCGTCAAGGAGCGGATCCGCGCCCTCGACTTCATCGACTCGAACGAGATCGTCGACGAGTTCGCCCGCTCGATCCGCCAGGAGCTCGACTACCGCCGGGAGGCGCGGAACGCCGACGGCTTCCACAAGAACTTCGCCGGCCATCCGCACGTCGCGGTTCCGCGCGTGTACTGGACGTACACGCGCTCGCGCGTGCTGACGCTCGAGCGTCTCGACGGCGTGCAGCTCGCCGACGTCGACGTCGAGAACTGGCCGCTCGACCAGCGCCGGCGCCTCGCGTACCTGGTCACCGAGACGTGGATGACGATGATCTTCCGCCACGGGTTCTTCCACGGCGACCCGCATCCGGCGAACATCCTGGTCCTCTCGCCTGAGCGGATCGGCCTCGTCGACTTCGGGCTGACGGGCAAGCTCAGCGACGACGACATGTCGAAGCTGACGCGGCTCTTCATCGACGCAGCGTCCGAGAACGTCGACATGCTCCCGCGGCGGCTGGCCGATCTCGGCGTGCGCTACCCGAAGGAGCGCGAGGAGCAGTTCCGCACCGAGCTGCAGGAGATCTTCTACCGCTACTACGGCGCGAGCCTGCAGGAGATCGACCCGATCCAGGTGATCCGGGAGGCGTTCGCGCTCATCTACACGATGAACCTGCGGCTCCCTTCACGGTTCGTGATGCTCGACAAGGCGATCGCCACGCTCGGGTCCGTCGGCGTCGAGCTCTACCCGGACTTCAACGTCTTCGAGGTCGCGCGGCCGTACGCGCGCGACCTGATGCTCGAGCGCTTCACACCGCGGCGGATCGCGGCGCGGGCGCGCAGGGAGGGGTGGCGCCTGACGCAGATGGCGGGCGAGCTGCCGTACCAGATCCACGAGACGCTCGAGCAGGTGCGCGACGGGCAGATCGAGGTCGGCTTCGTGCACAAGGGCCTCGACGACCTGCTCGCGAAGCTCGACACGCTCTTCAACCGGCTCGTGATCGCGCTCGTCGTCACGGGCGGCCTGATCGGGTCGAGCCTGATCGGGATCTTCGCGAAGTCGGGCCCGCACTTCCTCGGCCTGCACGTGATCTCGGTGCTCGGCTTCTTCTTCTCGGCGGTGCTCGGGGTCTGGCTGCTCTGGGGCGTCGTCCGCTCGGGCCGCTTGTAAGACCTATCGGCTCGATATATCCTCCAGATAGATGGAGGCGACGGCGGTGACGTGGGCGGTGCTCGGGCTCCTCGCGCAGCGGCCGCGCAGCGGCTACGACATCAAGTCGGCCGTCGACCGGACGATCCGCCACTTCTGGGCCGCGAGCTACGGCCAGATCTATCCGGAGCTGAAGCGGCTCGAGGAGGAGGGGTGGATCGCCGGCACCGACAGCGCCCGGGGCGGCCGCTCGCGCCGGGTCTTCCGGCTGACCGCGAAGGGCAGGCGTGCGCTCGACGGGTGGCTGCACGGCGAGGAGACGCGGATCGAGCTCCGCGACGAGTCGCTGCTGCGGCTCTTCTTCGCCGACCGGCTGCCGGCCGAGGAGGCGCTCGGCCTCTTGCGCGCGCGCCGCGAGGGGTACGCGGCGATGCTCGCGTATCTGCGCTCGCTCGACGACCGAAGCGGCGTCCCGGATCCGCCCTTCGTCGACCTCGTCTATCGCTGGGCGATCGACTACTGCGAGTGGGGGGTGGAATGGTGCACGCGTCAGGAACGCCGTCTCCGCAGCTAGACGACCTGCCCGATCCGACGTGGCGGCTGCTCCTCGGTCGCGGCCTGCCGCAGTTCGCCGCGGAGGCCGTCGTGCCGGTGCTCGCCTTCTACCTCGCGTGGCGCGAGTGGGGCCTCGGTGCGGGCGTCGGCGCGTCGACCGTCGTCTCGCTCGCCCTCGCGGTCGGGCTCCTGCGCGCCGGCCGCGACGTCGGCCTCGTCGCGCTCGCCGCCACGGCGGTCGTCATCCAGGCGGCCGTCGCGCTCGCGGCGCACAGCGCGACCGTCTACCTCGCGCAGCCGGTCGTGTTCAGCCTGCTGTGGGCGATCGCGTACGTCGCCTCCGTCGTCGTCGGGCGCCCGCTGATCGGGATCTTCGCGGCAGCCTGGTATCCGTTCCCGGACTGGTTCCGTGCGAGCCCGCCCTTCCGGCGCGAGTTCGGCCTGCAGTCGCTCGTGTGGGCGGCCTTCTGCCTCGCCCGCGCCGCGCTTCGCCTCTACGTCCTGCTCCACTCCGGCGTCGGCGGGTTCGTCGCCGTCTCGATCCTCACCGGCGCGCCGCCGTACGTTGCGCTCGTCGCGTGGGGGCTGTGGCATGCGCGACGGTCGTTCTCGCGGCTCGACCCGGCCTTCGCGGACGGCTGAGGAACCTTCGGCGCACAATCGTGCGAATGGACGACTCGACCGGGGCCACGGGCGCGGCTACGGTCGACGCGTGGCAGCAGCACTTCTCCTCGCCGATGACGAGCCCGAGATCCGCGGCTTCCTCGAGCGGCACCTGCCGGCGGACGGGTTCCGGCTCGTGCCCGCGCACCAGCCGTTCGACCTCGTGCTGACGGGCGACGTCGACACGGTGGAGCGCTGGGTCGAGCGCGCGCCGGTGATCGTCCTCGGGCCCGAGCGCTCGGACGTCGTCGACCGTATCCACGCCTTCCGCCGCGGCGTCGACGATTTCATCGAGCGGCCGTTCGAGTACCAGGAGCTCGTCGAACGCATCCGCGCGGTGCTGCGGCGCGTGCGCCCGACCGGGACGGACGTCGTCGACGCGCCGCCGCTCCGGATCGACACGCGCACGCGCGACGTGCGGGTCGACGGACGCCGCGTGCAGCTCGCGCAGAAGGAGTACGAGCTGCTCCTCTGCCTCGCGCGCGAACCCGATCGCGTGTT